>FWPU01002111.1_pt1 | contig 40270 bp, 37 predicted proteins | sample 2228361 | NCBI WGS metagenome assembly FWPU01 (sample SAMEA103939777, study PRJEB20133) | metagenome | reverse complement strand
AGTTCCGTCGCTGTAGCGGTGTTGATGTTGATGCTTCCCGTTCGGGTGTTGCCCGCTCCGCTGCTTGCGCCTGGAGCGGGCGGGCCGGCTTCCCCACGGCGCGGCACGTGCACCCGTTGCTGATCCTGTACTTCTTGCGCCAGGTTGATGCACTCCGGGTCGGCATCGAACGTCACGCCCCCGGCCGCCGCAGACCCGCAAGGGCGCCGGGGTCGGCGTGGATAGCCCGTAGCGATTGCACGCGGACGGGGGCAATCGTTCAGGCGGAACAAGGCGGTGGTTTGAGATGATCCCCATGCGCCTTGACGCGCCTGTGCTTTGGGCTACAATGATGCTGCCGATGGAAAGCACAGCCCAGGCCCTGCGCCGTATTCCGCTCTTTGCTGCTCTGGCCAACGAGGCCCTCGCGCGCGTCGCGGATGTTGCCGTCCGGCACACGTATGCGCCAGGCGAGACGATCATCTTCGAGGGCGATCCCTGCGAGGCGGCCTATTTTGTCGCGGAGGGTCAGGTGCGCGTCTACCGCCTCTCGCCCGAGGGGCGCGTACAGGTGCTGGCGCGGATTGGCCCGGGCCAGGCGTTCAACACAGTGCCACCGTTCCGGCCCAACGGCACCAACCACGCCACTGCCCAGGCACTCACCCCGGTCACGCTCTATGCCATCAGCAGCGCCGACCTGGTGCGCCTGGTGGAAACGATCCCGGCGCTGGCCCTGGCCCTGCTGCGTGACTTTGCCGCGCGGCTGGATCGGTTGACCGATCTGGTCGAAGACCTCGCGCTGCGCACGGTGCGCGAGCGGCTGGCGCGCTTTCTGCTGGAGCGTGGTGAGGCGGGCGACACCGTCCGGCGCTGGACGCAGGAAGAGATCGCGGCGCACCTGGGCACCGTGCGCGACGTGGTCGGGCGCACGCTGCGCGAGTTCGCCGAGGCCGGCCTCGTGCGGCTGGAGCGGCAGCGGGTCGTGCTGCTCGACCGGGCCGGACTGGAGGCCGAAGCGGGATACCGGCGTGGCTGATTTGTGAGAATGCACTCACTGCGGTATAATGTGGTGCGCAAAATCACTTAAGGAGGTCTTGGCATGCCCCGCAAGATTACCGATGACTGCATCGCGTGTGGTACCTGTGCCGCCGTGTGCCCGGAGGAGGCAATCAGTGAGGGCGATCCCATCTACGTGATTGACCCGGAAAAGTGCACCGACTGCGGCACCTGCGAAGAAGAATGCCCCAACGATGCCATCGTAGAGGCATAGTGGGCACGAATACGACTTTGGTCGTAGACAGGCGACCGCCTTTCTGCTACACTGGTAGTGAAAGGCGGTCGTTTGTTTATGATGTGGGCATTGCCTGAGATCAATCTGGCGCTATGTGATCGCTGCGGCGCTTGCGCCACACGGTGTCCCACCGGCGCGGTAGAGATGGGGAAACAAGGGCCGGTCATCGTCCGGCCTGCCGACTGCACGTATTGTGCCCTGTGCGATGCGATATGTCCGCAGGGCGCCATCACCTGCTCGTATGAGATCGTCTGGAGTACGGGGCAGGAACACAATTGAACAATCCACAAAGGAGGAAATCGAATGAGCGGGTCAGTTGAAGTCGAATCGAAAGGAGCGGTGCAACAGACGCTCAAGGACAAGGTTCAGAGAACCCTGGAGCCCATCCGCTTGCGCCTTCAGGCCGACGGTGGCGACGTGGAGTTGGTAGACGTGAGCGACGACGGCATCGTCTCCGTGCGGCTCGTCGGCGCCTGCCGCGGCTGCCCCGGCGCGACGATGACGTTGCGCATGGGCATCGAGCGCATCCTGAAGCAGCAGGTACCCGAGGTCAAGATGGTGCAGCCGGTGTAGCCGCGGATTCTATTCCGCGTTGCGCGACATACGTGAAGGGGGAAGAGATGGCTGTCCAGATTGCTCCAGACGTCTATTGGGTAGGCGCGGTGGATTGGGAGGTGCGCCACTTTCACGGCCATACCTATCACACTCATCGCGGCACGTCTTCGCCGACGAGGTGGATCCGGCAGTGTTGTGGGACGAGGCGCGCAAGTATTTCGCCAACATCCTGGTGCCCTTCAGCAAGTTGATCCTGAAGAAGGTCGAGGAAGTGCAAAAGATGGGGCTGGAGATTGCGACGATTGCTCCCAGCCACGGCCTGATCTGGCGACAGAACCCGCTGCAAATCGTCGAGCGGTACGTGCGCTGGGCCAGCGGCGAGGCCGAACCCCGCGCGCTGGTGGTGTATGAGACGATGTGGGGTTCAACCGCGGCGATGGCGCGTGCCATTGTAGACGGGATCGCCGAGACAGGCGTGGAAGTGCGACTCTATGCCGTGCCGCAGACCGACCATACGACGGTAGTGGGCGATCTGCTGGAAGCAAAGGGCCTGCTCGTCGGCTCGGCCACGCACAACCGCCGCCCGCTTCTGAACATCTCGGCGCTGGTGGAGGACCTGATTGGCCTCAAACCGGTGAACAAGATCGGCGCGGCGTTCGGCTCGCACGGCTGGGGCGGCGGGGCGGTGCCGCTCCTGGAAAAGGGCCTGCAGGAAGCCGGGATCGAGGTTGTGCAGAAGGGGCTGGAATTGGCCTGGCGGCCCACGCCCGACGAGCGCAAGCAGGCAGTCGAGTTCGGGCGGGCGTTCGGTGAACGAGTGAGGACCGGGGGATAGGAGGTTGCGATGATGCCAACAGAGGTGCTCAAACACGAGCATCAGATCATCTTATTGGTCCTGGATGCTGCTGAGCGTGAAGCACATGCGATCCAGGATACCGGCGCAGTGCGGGCGGATCGGCTTGAGCAGATGGTGGATTTCTTCCGCAACTTTGCCGATCGTTGCCATCACGCCAAGGAGGAGAACCTTCTCTTCGTCAAGATGCAGGAGCGCGGAATGTCTGCCGCAAGCGGCCCTATCGCCGTGATGCTGGCCGAGCACACCGAGGGGCGCGGGCGGGTGAAGGCGGTGGCCGAGGCGCTCCCGCGGGCCACGGGCGGTGATGCAGCAGCCGCCACGTTGGTGCGAGACAACCTCTTGGCCTACGTGGAGTTGCTGCGTGCCCACATCTACAAAGAAGACAACATCCTGTATCCGATGGCCGACCAGTTGTTTACGGCAGAAGACCGGCAGGCACTGGGTGAGGCATTCGACATAGTCGAGGCCGAAGAGATGGGCGCGGGGGTACACGAAAAGTATCACCAACTGGCTCACGAACTGGCCGGGAAAGACGCGTGATGGCAAAGCGCCAGATCGTTCACATTAATGAGGAACTCTGCAACGGCTGCGGCGCGTGCGTGCTGCCGTGCGCCGAGGGGGCCATCGAACTGGTGAACGGCAAGGCGCGCGTGCTGCGAGAGGAACTGTGCGACGGCGCCGGCTTTTGCCTGAGCGTCTGCCCCACCGGCGCGCTGACGATTGAGGAACGTGAGGCGCCCGACTTTGATCCGCGTGCTGCAGAAGAGGCCATGGCCGCGCGCGGCAAGACTTACATCTCGCAAACCTGCTACATCTGTGGCGCCGGAGAGGACGTCCGCGTGCTGCTCCCATGCCGCCAGGGTGGCGCCAGCCTATGGGTCTGCACGCGCTGTCTTCCGGTGCTGATTCACGGATGATGTGGTGGGACACAAATGGCGCTCCTTCGGAGCGAACGCAGATTGCAGATAGAACAAAAAATCAGCGTTCATCAGCGTTTATCTGCGTCCGAGGAATTGAGTGATATACGACGACTTTAGCCTCTGGCCTTTGACACAGGCCAATGCCAGAGAGAAGCGTCCGAGGAATTGAGTGATATACGACGACTTTAGCGCCGACTACGACCGCTTCGTGGACTGGCCCGCGCGGCTGGCGGTGGAACTGCCGTTCATCGTAGAACGAGTTGCCAACCCGTCCTACATACTCGACGCTGCCTGCGGCACCGGGATGCACGCGATTGCGCTGGCGCAAAAGGGATACACGGTCGTCGGCGCCGACCTGAGCGCCAGGATGATCGAGCGAGCGCGCGCCAACGCGGCAGCAGCGGGCGTGGCCGTGCGCTTCGAGGTGGCGGGGTTTGGAGAGTTGGCGCGGGTGCTGGAGCCGCTGGCGGGACCTGCCGGCGGCGTCACTTCAGGGCGGCGCGGTTTCGACGCCCTGCTCTGCCTGGGCAACTCGTTGCCACACCTGTTGACCCCCGCCGATCTCGCGGCTGCGCTGGCCGACTTTGCCGCCTGCTTGCGCCCCGGCGGCCTCGTCCTGATCCAGAACCGCAACTTTGATCGCGTCGTCGGGCGCCGCGAGCGCTGGATGGAGCCGCAGGCCCGCCGCGAAGGGGACGCCGAGTGGCTGTTCCTGCGCTTCTACGACTTCGATTCCGACGGTCTGTTGACCTTCAACCTCGTCACACTCCGGCGCGAAGGGGTGGGCCCGTGGAGTCAGCGTACCGTGGCTTCCCGCCTGCGCCCACTGCTGCGGGATGAACTGCTCGCGGTGCTGTCCGCTGCCGGGTTCGAGCGCGTCGCCCGTTACGGTGATATGCAGGGCGCGCCGTTCGATGTCGAGCACAGCCCGAATCTGGTTGTGACGGCACGCGTAAAACGTGAGGCGTAAAACGTGAGGCGTAGAACGTGAGGCGTAAAACGTAAGGCGTAAAACGTGAGGCGTAAAACGTGAGGCGTAGAACGTGAGGCGTAAAACGTAAGGCGTAAAACGTAAGGCGTAAAACGTAATCTTACGCATTACGCATTACGTTTTACGATAACCAGAAGGGAGTTTCGAAATGAGCGAATACATCAACAACCACACCCAACGCAAAGAAGCCCTCAAGCGCATGATCCGCCAATTGCACGAGGGCAAGACCGTCGAAGAGGTCAAGGGCGAGTTCGCCGCACTGCTCAAGGAAGTGAGCGCGACCGAGATCGCCGAGATCGAGCAGGCACTGATCGCCGAAGGGATGCCGGAAATGGAGATCAAGCGGCTGTGCGACGTGCACACGGCCGTGTTCGCCGAGGCGCTGGAAGCCGCGCCACAACCGGCCGCTCCGCCCGGCCATCCGCTCGACGTCTTCCGCGCCGAAAACGAAGCCGCCGCCCAAACGCTCGACGCGCTCGAAGCGGCGATCGGGAAGGGAGAGTGGAACGCGGCGCGGGAACGGCTGCGCGAACTGCGCGGTGGTCTCGAAACCCACTACCGGCGCAAGGAGAACATCCTGTTCCCCTATCTGGAAAAGCACGGTTTCACGGGGCCTTCGTCGGTGATGTGGGCCATCCACGACGACATCCGCGCCGGCTGGAAGAAACTCGACGCGCTATTGGGCGGGACTCCTGACTCGGCTGCTGTGGCCGAGACGTTTGGCCCTCTGGCGACTGCCATCCGCGAGATGTTCTTCAAGGAGGACAACATCCTCTACCCCACCGCGCTGCACATGCTGACGCCGGAGGAGTGGGAGGCCATCCGCGCGCAGGAAGGGGAGGTGGGCGAATACGTCCGGCCTGCGGAGGCCGCAGCCACGCCGCCCGTCGCGCCGCAGGCCGAAGGGTTGATCCCCTTGCAGACCGGCGCGCTGACTCCGCAGCAGATCGCCCTGATGTTGACCCATCTGCCGGTGGACATTACCTTCGTGGACGAGAACGACGAGGTGCGCTTCTTTTCGGCGACCAGGGAGCGCATCTTTCAGCGCTCCCCGGCCATCATCGGGCGCAAAGTGCAAAAATGCCACCCGCCCGCCAGCGTCCACCGCGTCCAGCGCATCCTCGACGACTTTCGCGCCGGCAAGCGCGACCTGGCCGAGTTCTGGATTCAAATGGGCGGCAAATTCATCCACATCCGCTACTTTGCCGTGCGCGACGAGAGCGGCAAATACCTGGGAACGCTGGAGGTCTCGCAGGACGTCACCCACATCCGCGCGTTGGAAGGCGAGCGGCGGCTGTTGGACGAGTAAGGGCGAGGTGACACTTCGCCCTTGCGGAATGGGGATCATGCGCATCCTGACAATCACCTCCGGCGAATACGGACAGCGGCACGTGGCAAACATCCGCGCCCACGCGCCCACCGACTGGCAGATCGAGGTCTGGCGGGCGCCGGGCGTCCTACCACCGATGTTGGACTATCCCGAAGACTATGTGCCCGCCGATCTCCCGCCTGCCGACCTGCTCCTGGCCTGCGGCGAGCATCCCGGCATCGCCGAGTTGATTCCCGAGGTCGCCCGCATCACCGGCGCACGGGCCGTCATCGCGCCGGTGGACCGCGAGGAATGGCTGCCACGTGGTCTAGCCCGCCAGTTGCGCGGCTGGCTGGCAGGGATGGGTGTGGCGTGCGTCACGCCCAAGCCGCTCTGCTCGCTGACCGAAAAGACCTACAACGTCCGACGGCATCGTGTCGAATACGACGACCCACTGATTGCCGAATTCGCCCGCTACTTTGGCCGGCCCGAATTCCGCATCACCGTGGATCCCCAGACACGCGCCATTGCGGACGTCGAGGTCGTGCGCGATGCCGTATGTGGCTGCGCCCGCTTCGTGGCCGAGCGGCTGGTGGGGGTCCCTGCCGATGACGCCGAGCAAGAGGCAGGGATGCTCCACCATCACTACCCGTGCCTGGCTTCGATGGGCAAGGACCCCGATTTCGGCGACACGCTGATGCACGTTTCGGGGAACATTATGAAGGAACAGGTGGGGGAACAGGTCAAACCATACATGCGGGTAACGTACATCGTCCCACAGTAAGCCGTTGCTCCCTCGCGCGCCCGCTTTGGAAATCCTCGCCGAGGCGAAACGTCCACGGCTGGGCTAGATGGTATTGGCGCCACACGCGATTGTCCGCCTGACCAATGTGCGATATAATCTAGCACAACGCCGCGTGCTGCGGGGTTTTTACCCCAACCTTCTGCATAGAGTAGTTCTCGGTACAAAACTGGCCTGGAGGCCCGGCTTTAGCCGGGAAGCCCCCGATAAATCGGGGCATCCGCCGTGTTTTGTGCCGGAAAACTAGGGTAGCGGCATTTGGTACAGCGTTGTGCGAAAGCGAGGTGAGTGCAATGGGTGACGTAAGTGATTTCGCCAGCCCCGTCCGCCCGACCTGGTGCACCGGCTGCGGCAACTTTGGTATCTGGAACGCGCTGAAAAAGGCGCTGGCCGAAGCGAACCTGGCCCCGCACCAGGTGATGCTGGTGAGCGGGATCGGCTGCGGCAGCAAGTTGCCCGACTATACCCGCGCCAACGGCTTTATGAGCCTGCACGGGCGTACCGTGCCGGTCGCCACCGGCTTCCGACTCGCCAACCACAGCCTCAAGGTGATCTGCACCCACGGCGACGGCGATGGCTACGCCGAGGGGTTGGGCCACATGATGCACGCCGCCCGCCGCAACATCGGCCTGGTAGACATTGTGCAGGACAACCGCATCTACGGCCTGACCAAGGGGCAGTATTCTCCCACCAGCGATCGGGGCCGGGTGAGCAAGACCTCGCCATGGGGTGCCATCGAACGTCCGGTCAACCCGATCGCGCTGGCGCTTGCCGCCGGCGCCACCTTTGTCGCCCGCTCCTGGTCCGGCGACCTCGAGCACCTCGCCGACATGATCGGCCGCGCGCTCCGGCACCGCGGCTACGCCTTGATTGACGTGTTCCAGCCCTGCGTGACCTTCAACCGCCAGAATTCCTATGACTATTACCGTCCGCGCGTCTATAAACTGCAGGATGAGCCGGATCATGACACAGCCGATCTAGCCGCAGCCTTCCGGCGGGCACAGGAATGGGGCGAGCGCATCCCCATCGGCATCTTTTACCAGACCGAAGACCTGCCCGCCTATGAAGAGCAGGTGCCGGCGCTCAGGGCCGGCCCTCTGGTGCGCCAACCGCTGGGCCTGCTGCGCCCCGAACAGATCGTGGCGCTGCAGGCGGAGGTCCGTTAGCATGACCTCCCCGCACAAAGACCGTTGGTCCAGCCACAATGAACGCAGTGCAAACCAGGTGAACCTTCGTGGTCAACGACTCGCCCTGGTGCTCATGCTCGTCCCCGCGCTTGCCTGCACGCTCACACCGGTTCTGCCGCCGACGGCAACCCCGGCCTCCACAAAGAAGGACACCCCCACTATTCTCGCGCAACTCGGCGGCTATCCCTGCCCCGATAGCGAATTCACCTGCGTGCCGCTGAGCGTGCCGCTCGACCATTTTGCCCCCGCCGGCGGCGAGACCATCGAGGTCGTCTTTGCCGTCCGACCGGCGGATGGCGAGCGCACGGGGCTGTTCGTCGTCGCCACCGGCGGGCCGGGCACATCAGGCCTGGCGGCAGCCGACCGCTACGTATCGGCCTACAACCCCGACATCCTGGAACACTTTGACATCGTCTTTTTCGATCAGCGCGGGGTGGGCCTCTCCGGCAATCTGCAATGTCCGCGGGCGGCCGCCGCCTATTACCAATCCGATCCGCGCGCAGAAACGCCCGAACAGGAAGCGGCCCTCGTCGCCGCCGCGCAGACCTTTGCCCGCGATTGCATCAGCGAGATCGGGGAGACGAACCTGCTGCCTTACTTGAGCACCGCCCAAGCAGTCGAAGACCTGGAAGCCTTCCGCCAGGCTATCGGCGATGACCGGTTCTGGCTCTACGGCGAAAGTTACGGCACCCAGTTCGCCCAGACCTACGCCGCCGCCTACCCGGAGCATCTGGCCGGGCTGATCCTCGACGGCGTGGTAGACCTGACGCTCTCCGCGCCCGAGTTCTACGCCCAGGAGGCGCAGGCATTCAACGATACACTGGTCGCCACCCTGCAAGCCTGCACCGCCGACGCAGCCTGCGCCGCCGACGTGGGCAGCGACGCACTCGCCGTCTACGACGACCTGGCGGCCCGTCTGGCCCGCGCACCGCTCCCGTTCACCTTCCCGCTCCCTTCCGGCGGGACGAGTGCCCGCACGTTCACCTTCGCCGACCTGGAGGCGACTGCGCTCTACTCTCTCTACACGGAGGGCGAGCGCATGCTGTTCCAGCGTGCCATCGCCGCCGCCGCGCACGACGATCTGGTACCGCTGGCGCGGCTTCTCTATAACTCACTGGGGCTAGACCCGGAGACACTGGAGCCTATCCCCGATCCCACCTACTCGGATGCCGCCTTTTATGCGATCGAGTGCAGCGACTATGCCTACTTTTCCGGCACACCTACCGAGCGTGCCTGGGCCTATATCCGCGCTGGCGACGCGGTAGACGCCACCGTCCCGCGCCTGAGGTCGGCCTTTTACGGTGACCTGCCGTGCGTCTTTTGGCCGGCCACGCCGCCTGCCGGGCGCCCCGCGCCGCTGGTCGCCGAAGGCATCCCCACGCTCGTCCTGGGCGCTACCGCCGATCCGGCCACCCCAATCTCCAACGGGCAGGCGGTCTACCAACGGCTGGCGGATGGCTACCTCATCACCATGCAGGGTGGCCCGCACGTGATCTTTGGCTGGGGCAACCCGTGCCCGGATGAGATCGTTGCCGCTTTCCTGACCGAAGGCACGCTCCCCGAAGAGCGGGAGGTGATATGCCCCGGCGCCGTCGCCGACGACTATGTGCCGCTGCCCCCGGCCAACGCCGCCGACTTCGCCGACCCGCTGGAGGCATTGACCTCGGTAGACGACGAGATCTACTATCTGCCCGAGTATTACTTCTGGGACCTGGAGACGCCCACGACGGTCGGCTGCCCGCGCGGCGGGACGCTGGAGTTCGAGCCATCGGACGAAGGCGAGCGTTTCACCCTGAACGGCTGTGCCTTCTCGGTGGGATTCGTGATGACCGGTACGGGCATCTACGATTACGATGCGGAACGCTTCGCCCTCGACGTCGCCGTGAGCGGGCTGGCCGAAGGCCATCTGACGTACACGCGCGAGAGCGATGGCGAGGTCAGGCTAGAAGGAACATACGGCGGGCAGGAATTCAAGTAGCCGCCTTGCTTCAGCGCGTGACCGGGCATAGACCGAGCCCGCCGGTTCTCCGGCTTGACAGCCCTCTACTCCTGTGGCATAATGGGAACAGCAAAGGCTGTGATGGAGACGAGTAGGCGCGGGACAACGCTCAAGCGAGCCTGAAACGGTGCGAGCCAGGCGCGGGAACCGGGCCGAAAATCCCTCCGGAGCCGCTGACCGAACGGTTGGTAGGTTGGTAACTGGTAGGTTGGTAATTGGTAGATTGGTAATTGGTAGATTGGTAACTGGTAGATTGGTAACTGGTAGATTGGTAACTGGTAGATTGGTAACTGGTAGATTGGTAACTGGTAGATTGGTAGTACCCAAGAGCTTCGTTTCCCAGTTTACCAAATACCAGCGTACCAAATACCAGTTTACCAAATACCAGTTTACCAAATACCAGTTTACCAAATACCAGTTTACCAAATACCAGTTTACCAAACACCAGTTTACCAAATACCAGCGTACCAAATACCAGCGTACCAACTACCAATCCAAGTAGATTCAGCCGGGCTCGTCCTCCGTTACCCGGACGCGGCGATGATGGTCGCCGATAAGAGTGGCTCCGCTGCACGCGGGGCAAGAAGGGTGGTACCGCGGGAGCGTGGCTCTCGTCCCTTTGGACGAGGGCCTTTTTGTTTCGTAGGACGGGCTTTCGAGCCTGGCGAGGCCGCCTCACATAACCGGATGGATGACTCTCAGACATAGCGATGGAATTCACGATCCGACCCGCCACCAAAAAAGACCTGCCACAAATGTTGCGGCTGTGGCGCGAGATGATGGACGTCCACACCCGCTGCGAGCCGCGTTTCCGCCCTCTGCCACCGCCGGAAGGCGAGCGCGCCTGGGCCCGGTACATGCGCGAGGACGTCCTGGGCCACAAGGATTGCTGCGTCCTGGTGGCCGAAGCAGAAGGCCGCTTGATCGGCCAGATGGTGGGCATGCTGCGCGATCCATACCCCATCTTCAAACCCGGACGGTACGGCTACGTGAGCGACGTGGTCGTGGAGCCGGCGGCGCGACGTAGTGGCGTGGGCCGTGCGCTGTTCGAGGCGCTCAAGGCGTGGTTCCGCGAGCACGGTGTCACCTACCTCCAATTGATGGTCGCGCATCACAACCCCACCTCTCAGGCCTTCTGGCGCGCGCTGGGTTGCACGGACTATATGGACCTCATGTGGTACGACCTGGAGGCGCAATGACCGAGTTGCTCTATCAGACCGATGGTTATCTGCGCGAGTTCGATGCGGTCGTCACCAAGGTCGTTGGAGATGGCGTGGTGCTCAACCGCACTGCCTTTATCCCGGAGGCGGGGGGCGGCCGTGCGACTTGAGCGGCTGTCGGCGGCACGCACGGGGACAATACTTCCGAGATTGGCCCCTTGCGCATCGTGGCTCGTAGGAGCAGAGGCCGCGCTCCCTATTTGAAGCATGCTGATAAAAGACGGCGGTTGGGAGAAGCGATAGAGAATATTCGCCAGCGAAACGAGCAATTCGGATATCAATATCGGTAGGAGGAAAAGACAATGTTCAAGCCCGTGTCAGCCAAGCCAGATTTTGTAACTCAAGAGCGCGAGGTGATGGAAACCTGGCGCAAGATCAGGGCGCTTGAGACACTGCGCCGCAAGAACAGGGGGCGGCAAAAGTTTTCTTTCCTTGATGGCCCGATATAACGGCCAATAACCCGATGGGTGTCCACCACGGCTGGGGCCGCACTTACAAAGACCTATTCCAGCGCTACAAAGCCATGTGCGGCTTCGACCAGCGCTGGCAGAACGGCTTCGACTGCCAGGGCCTGTGGGTCGAGGTCGAGGTGGAAAAAGAACTCGGCTTCAAGTCCAAACAAGATATCGAGCGCTACGGGATCGCCAACTTTGTGCGCAAGTGCAAAGAGCGCGTGCTGCGCTACGCCGCCATCCAGACCGAGCAGTCCATCCGCCTGGGCTACTGGATGGATTGGAACGACCCGGACTTTTTGCGCTACCTGGCCGACAAGTTGATGGAGGATCCGGAACAGGTCATCACCGTCTCGGGGCCGCAAGGTCCGGTGACCGATACGGTCGAGCAGATCATCGCCCGGCTGGGCCTGCCCGAATTGGGCGGTTCGTACTTTACCTTCTCGACCGAGAACAATTATATGATCTGGACCTTCCTCAAACGCTGCTGGGAGCAGGGCTGGCTCTACAAGGGCCACGACGTGATGCCCTGGTGTCCCAGGTGTGCCACCGGCATCAGCCAGCACGAGATCGTCACCGAAGGGTACCGCGAAATGACCCATCCCGGCGTCACGTTGCGCTTCCCGCTACGCGACCGCCCCGGCGAATCGCTGTTGGTCTGGACGACGACGCCCTGGACGCTCACCAGCAACGTCGCAGCGGCGGTGGGGCCGCAACTCACCTACGTCAAGGTGCGTCAGGGCGACCACATCCTGTATCTCTCGAAAGGCACACTGGCCGTCCTCACGGGCAAATACGAGGTACTGGAAGAGATGCCGGGGACGGCACTCGCAGGCTGGACGTACGCGGGGCCGTTCGACGAGTTGCCGGCGCAACAGGAGGCCGGTGCACCCCAGGCCCATCGCGTCATCCTGTGGGACGAGGTCGGCGAGGCGGAAGGTACCGGCATCGTCCACATCGCCCCCGGCTGCGGCGCGGAAGACTTTGCGCTGGGCAAGCAGTACGGCTTGCCCGCTATCGCGCCGTTGGATGAAGAAGGCGTCTTTATCGCCGGCTTTGGCTCACTCACCGGCACGCACGTCGCCCAGAGCGCCGAGCGGGTGTTCGAAAGCCTGCGCGAAAAAGGACTGCTCTACAAAGTCGAAGACTATACCCACCGCTACCCCGTCTGCTGGCGCTGCGCGACCGAACTGGTCTTCCGCCTGGTGGACGAGTGGTTCATCTCGATGGACGAACTGCGCCACCGCATGATGCGCGTCACCGAACAGATCCGCTGGATCCCCGCCTTCGGCCTGGAGCGGGAACTGGATTGGCTGCGCAACATGCACGATTGGATGATCAGCAAAAAGCGCTACTGGGGACTGGCGCTGCCGATCTGGGTGTGCAGCGCCTGCGGCCACTTCGAGGTCATCGGCGATGGCGAGGAACTGAAGGCACGTGCAACAGCCGGCTGGGAAGAGTTCGAGGGGCACACGCCGCACCGGCCGTGGATTGACGCGGTGAAAATCGCCTGCTCACAGTGTGGGGCCCAGGCCGACCGCATCCCCGACGTGGGCAGCCCGTGGCTCGACGCCGGCATCGTCAGTTTCAGCACCATGCAGTACCGCACCAATCCCGCCTACTGGCGCGAGTGGTATCCGGCGGACTTTATCACCGAGTCCTTCCCGGGCCAGTTCCGCAACTGGTTCTACAGCCTGCTGGCGATGGCGACGGTGCTGGACGACTCCCCGCCCTTCAAGACGTGCTTCGGCTACGCGACGCTGGTGGACGAGACGGGCCGCCCGATGCACAAATCGTGGGGCAACGCCATCGAATTCAACGAGGCCGCCGACCGCATGGGTGTGGATGTGATGCGCTGGCTCTACTGCGCGCACAAGCCGGAGAACGACCTGCCCTTCGGCTACACGCGGGCCGACGAGGTGCGCCGCCAGGTGCTCATCCCGCTGTGGAACGTATACTCCTTCTTCGTCACCTATGCCAACATTGATAAATGGGAGCCTGGTCAATCGGTCAGTTGGGCAATGGGAGGCCAATCCACCAACCTACCAATCTACCAATCTACCAACCTGCTCGACCGCTGGATCCTTTCGCGTCTCAACCAGGTGGTGGCAGAGGTGACGGCGCGGCTGGACGACTATGATGCCTACGGAGCCACGCTCGTGGTGGAGCCGTTCCTGGACGACCTGAGCAACTGGTACGTGCGCCGCAGCCGACGACGCTTCTGGAAGAGCGAGCACGATGCCGACAAGAATGCCGCTTATGCTACCCTGTACCACGTGCTGACGACGCTGTGCCGGTTGCTCGCGCCCTTTATGCCATTCGTGACCGAGGTGATGTACCAGAACCTGGTGCGCTCGGTAGACACAGAGCCCCCCGAAAGCGTCCATCACACCGCCTGGCCGCAGGCCGACCCGGCGGCAGTGGACGAGGGATTGTTAGCGCAGATGGCACTGGCGCGACAGGTGGTCACGTTGGGCCACTCGGCGCGCAACGACGCTAACATCAAACTGCGCCAGCCGCTGGCCCAAGCACTGGTACACCTGGAAGGAGGCACGCTCAATGCCGAACTGGTGGAACTGGTACGGGACGAACTGAACGTCAAGCAGGTAGCCTTTGTGGACGACGCGAGCGACCTGATCACCTACCAGGTGTTACCGGACAACAAGGTACTCGGCCCGCGCTTCGGCCAGCGTTTCCCGGCGCTGCGGGCCGCGTTGAACGCGCTGGACGCCCAAGCCGCGGCCAGGCGGCTGCGGAGTGGCTTGTCCCTGCAGGTGCAGGTCGAAGGCGAAGAGGTCGAACTGACACCGGAGGAGGTACTCGTGCGCGAGCAACCGCGCGCGGGGTTGGCCGTCGCCACCGAGCGCTACCTGACCGTCGCCATAGACGTGACCATTACACCGGAACTCGCGGCCGAGGGCCTGGCCCGTGAGGTCGTGCGCCGCATCCAGAACCTGCGCAAGGAGGCAGGGTTCAATCTCGACGACCGTATCGTCACCACCTACCAGGCGGAAGGGGAACTCGCCGCTGCGATCGAGGCCTGGCGGGACTTGATCGCCGCCGAGACGTTGAGCGTGGAACTGCGCGCTGCACCGCCTGCCGAGGATGCCACTGCGAGAGCGGAGCGCATCGGCGGGCAGGCCCTGACGCTGAGCGTGCGCCGGATAGGGGCAGAGTGACCCCCATAGGCGCGAACTTGCAGGCTGGCGATTGAAATCGCGCCGGTAGGGGCGGGGTCACCCCGCTCCTACTGTCCGCCTGCGCGGACAGAGGCGTCTACGTAGTTCTCGGTACAAAAACGCTAAGGCCCTTGTCCCGTGGGCAGGCTCGGCCTCGCCGATGGCTAGAAGCCATCGCGATGGCTAGAAGCCATCGGCGCAGCAGGTGGAAGCCCGCGCAGCGGGCTAGCACAAGCCCGCCAGGGCTTTCATCTGCCCGCCAAGGCGGGCCTGCCCTCAGCCGTGCGCCTTGAGCGCACGGCGGGGGCTGCCGGATTCACGCCATGGTGCCCTAGGAGCCTCGGGGACCGTTTTGTACCGGAAAGCGGAATCCCGAACTTGTTCGGGGAGCAGTTTTTCCCCACGACGTGGCCCGTGTTTCGTGTCGGGAAACCCAATGGCATGCTTTGCTTTTGGCCTTCGCTGTAACGCCAAAAAGCACAGACGATGACCGCGCTCACTATACACCGGCAAAGCGTGCCATCACAACATTCGTGCGAGTTGGGAAAACCTGTGGGTTATCTGCGTTATCCGCCCCCAAAAGCCCTTGTCAATTCGGGCCGACTAGGGTAGAATAGCCACGCAGGGAGATAGGAGGACAGATGCCTTTCTCGTACGAACATGCCAAACAGGCATTGCTGGAGGAGCGAACCCAACTGAAAGAACAACTCGAGCGCCTGGAGGCCGAGGCCGCCAAGTACGAGAGCGTCGGTTACAGCAACCACATGGCCGACGACGGCACGGTCGCCTTCGATCAAGCCGTGGACGTCACACTGAAGCGCAAGGTCGAGGCCTCGCTAGAAGAGGTAGAACGGGCGTTGGCCAAGATGGACAACGGCACCTACGGCCTCTGTGAATCGTGCGGGGCCAGGATCGACCGCGCACGCCTCGAAGCGCTCCCCCGCGTGCGCTATTGCCTGGAGTGCCAGTCACGCCACGAACAAACGCGGACGGTTTCACGTTGAAACGACAACGTCTAGAAACGCTGATCTTGCCGGTCGTGGCGGCGCTGGTGTTGGTCGCCGACCAGATTACCAAGCATCTCGTGGCGACACGCCTCGAAGTGGGCCAGTCCTGGGACATGGCGCCCTGGCTGGCCCCGATCTTTCGCATCACCCATATCACGAACACGGGCGCGGCGTTCGGCATGTTCCCCCAGTTGGGCAACGTCTTTGTCATCGTCGCCATCATCGTGATCGCCATTATCATCGCCTACTATCGCCACATCGCCGGCGGCCAATGGTGGATGCGGCTCGCCTTTGGCCTGGCGCTCGGCGGGGCCATCGGTAACCTCATCGATCGGCTGCGTCAGGGGTTCGTGGTGGATTTTATTGACGCGAACTTTTGGCCGTTCAGAGACTTTCCCCTGTTCAACGTAGCCGACGCTGCGATCACGGTGGGCGTGACCATCATGGCAGTGTCGTTGTTGTGGGAGGAGGTCCGTGAACGAGGCAGAAGACAGACCGCCGAAAGTGGCTGAGCAGGCTGTGGCCTCGTTCATCGTCGAGCGCGGCGGCGAGCGGCTCGATCAAGTCATTGCTGCTCATGTGCCGGAACTCAGCCGGGCGATGGCCCAGCGGTTGATCAAGGATGGCGCGGCCACCGTCAACGGGCGGCCTAGCAAGCCCGGTTACCGCGTGCAAGCCGGCGATAGCATCGTCGTGCATATCCCCAATGAACTGCCCGCGCCGATCGCAGCCGAGGCTATCCCCCTCGACATCGTCTACGAAGATGAGGCCATGCTGGTCGTAGATAAGCCTGCGGGCATGGTCGTACACCCGTCGCCGGGCCACACCAGCGGCACGCTCGTCAACGCGCTCCTGGCCCGTTATCCGCACATCGGCGACGTCGGAGGAGCGGATCGGGGCGGGATCGTCCATCGGCTGGATAAGGGCACCTCCGGCCTGCTCGTCGTCGCTAAAAACGAAGAGGCCCACGCAGCGCTGCGGCGGCAGTTCAAACGCCACCAAGTCAGCAAGACTTACCTGGCGCTGGTCGAAGGACGGGTGCGGCCCGCCGAAGGCATCATCGAGGCACCGATGGGACGCGACAAACGTCAGCCCACGAGAATGGCCGTCGTGCATGGCGGGCGGGAAGCACGCACGACTTACCGGGCCATCGAGTATTTTGACGAGCACACCCTGCTCGAGGTATATCCTCAAACCGGACGCACGCATCAGATCCGCGTGCACCTGGCGTGGATGGGCTATCCGGTGGTGGGCGATGCGATGTATGGCCGCCGGCACCAGCAACTGTTGCAGGGTCGCCATTTCCTGCACGCCGCGCGGCTGCGCCTTACTCACCCCATCGGCGGGAGGGAGATAGAGTTCGAGTCCCGGTTGCCGCCGGAACTGACGGCGGTCCTAAAACGCCTGCGCCGCTGATCACGCATCACGTATCACGCATCACGCATCACGTTCACCAGGAGGCATTTCACCATGCGCGAGATCACCGTCGCAACGGTACAGATGGCCCCGGCCCTGGGGCAGATGGAAGACAATTTGATCAAGATGGGCGATTTCATCACCCGCATCGCCACCGAGCAGCCGGTGGACCTGATCGTCTTCCCGGAACTGATCACCACTGGCTACGAGGTCGGGCCGCGCTTTGCCGAACTGGCGCAGCGCGTCCCCGGGCCGACGGTCAACCTGATGGCCCAGCGCGCCGCCGAACTGGGCGTGCATATCGCCTTCGGCATGGTCAGCAAAGAGAAGGTCGAGAGCATTATCTACAACACCGTCGTGCTGCTGGGGCCTGACGGTGACCTGATCGGCCAGTACAACAAGATGCACCTGCGCGGCGAAGAGCGCATCGCGTTCCGCCCCGGCCACCGGCTCGACGTCTTTGAGACGACTTTCGGCAACGTCGGGATCATGATCGGCTGGGATTTGGCCTTCCCAGAGGTGGCACGCAACCTGGCGTTGGACGGCGCGGAACTACTTTTGGTGTGCGCCAACTGGGAGCAGCCCAACGTGGACGAGTGGCGGGTTTACTTGCTGGCGCGCGCCTTCGAGAACGCGGTCTTTGTGGCGGCGGCCAACCGGGTGGGCGAGGAGCCCTCGTACACCTTTTTCGGTCAGAGCGCCATCGTCGGCCCGCGTGGCAAGATCTATGCCACTATCGAGGGCACCGACAAGGACGGCAAGCCGGTCGAGGGATACGCCGTGGCGCGCATTGACCTGGACGAGGTGCGACAGTACCGGGAGGAGACGCAGATCCTGCAGTGCCGCCAGCCCACCGCCTATCGCGCGATCGTCAAGCGTTACTGACGATCTGACAGGTCGCTCGGAAACTCAGGGGGAAGTCTCATCGGAGGCTTCCCCCTTGTGATTCGGGGCCCCCATTGTCGGCACAAGGTTACGGTTATGTTGCATGCTCTCCCCACAGCATGCGGGTCAGATCCACGATCCGCTGCCTCTGCGCAGCGTTCAGGGGACACGTGGGGGAATTGGCCTCGGTCGTGTCTCGATTCTCGACGATCAGCACCATCGCATCGCGGCTCAGCGTGTGGGTGTGCCGGGCCGCCTTCTTGACGTTGTAGACCTTGAGCGGCTGCATGTCCTGGGCATGGATCGCTGTGACGGTCTCGGTGCCATCGCCCAAGAACAGGATGCAGCGCCCGCGCAGCAGGACAAAGACTTCGTCGGTCTCGTCGTGGCGCTGCATCTGTGTAAGGTGTTGAGTCCCATTAAGTCGTGTCACCCAATGTCCCACAAAGTTGTAACACTCGCCGTTCGTCCCAGGTGAAAGGTAGAGCCAGTTGGAAGCCGTGCAGATCGGCCAGAGCCCAACTCGCCCATCAGTTCCTCCTTCGAGAGCCCCTTGATCGGCAGGCGTTTCCTCAACTCCCCCTCGGGAGCGTAGAAGATCAAGTGTCGGTCAGTCGGGTCGAAAGTGATCTTCACGTCTTTTCTGATCCAGGCCTTGCCCAAGACGTAGGTCTGGTCTCCCAGAGAGACCGCTCCCACATTGCTCGCTTGGCGGAACCACCGCCCTTGTGGACAAATGGCCCTGAGCTACCACTTGTCGCCTGAAGCGTCTTCAACTCAAATGAAACGCACCCATTTATATGTACGCTCCCTCCACCTCTCTCTACGGTAACGCTCAAGACAATCCAGTTTCTTGATCGCCCAGGGGCCAGATGGTCGCATAGGCAAACCATCGTCTTGGGGCCGTAGATAGTTCTCCATGACCCTCCTCTTGCTCGCTGCCACGTGATGTGACGATGTGAAGTGTATCACGCCGCGCAGAGAAGTGCAACCATTGGACACCCATCCAACCCGCCGTATCATATCCAACAGGGGGAACCCCCACCCGCCCCGCATCGTCTTAATGAGTGGAGCAATCCGGTTGTGAACCTTTCGTTCCTTATGCACATGGTACCACCTTATGCACATGGTACCATCAGTACACTCGAAAAGGAGGAACATGAAACACACAATACGCATGCAAGGCTTGGTGTTGACGGTAACGCTGGCAGTGCTGTTGGCGTCGTGTATGCCGGCCGCCGGCGCAACCACTACCGCCCCGACCCCCATGCCTACAGAGGCGCCCACGCTTCCTCCTACCCCCACGACGCCCCCCACTGTAGCGGCCACGCCCACACCGGCCCCGGCAGAGAGCATCGCGCAGTCACAACTCCAACGGGTGTCCTCGCCCAACGTCGCCAACACAGACCTGCAAACGGTGGTCGCAGGAAACAGCAGTTTTGCCTTTGACCTGTATCGCGCATTGCGGGCAGAGCGGGGCAACCTATTCTTTTCCCCCTACAGCATCTCGACCGCCCTGGCCATGACCTACGCCGGGGCGCGCGGTGAGACGGAGCGGCAAATGGCCGCCGTGCTCCACTTTACCCTGCCTCAGGAACGGCTGCACCCGGCCTTGAACGCGCTCGACCTGGCGGTCACGCGCCCGAGTGAGGCCGACGACGAGTTCAGACTGAACGTCGCCAACTCCCTGTGGGGGCAGCAAGGCTATACATTCTTACCCGAATTCCTCGACTTGTTGGCCCAGAACTATGGGGCCGGACTGCGGCTGGTGGATTTCAAGAGCGCCCCGGAACCGGCTCGCCTCGCCATCAACCGGTGGGTCAGTGACCAAACCGAGGACAAAATCAAAGACTTGATCCCGGAGGGCGGCATCACGAACCTCACGCGGCTTGTGCTGGCTAACGCCATCTACTTTGACGCCAAGTGGGTATATCCGTTCGACAAGGAAAGCACCCAGGACGGGACCTTTCACTTGCTGGATGGGGGGCAGGTAGACACGCCGATGATGAGGATGGACAGGCCGGCGGTCTTGCGCTACGTCCGGGGCGTGGACTATCAGGCCGCTGAACTGCCTTACGTCGGTGATCGAGCGTCTATGGTGATCATCGTCCCCGATGCCGGCAGTTTCGCCGACTTTGAGGCGACGCTCAACGCCGATCGGGTCAACGCGATAGTGGCAGGCATGCAGCCCAAGACAGTTGCCCTCACGCTCCCCAAGTTCAGTTATGCATCCGAAGTCAGCCTGGTGCAAACGCTGGCCGCTATGGGCATGCCAGACGCGACAGACCCCCAGCGCGCCGATTTCTCCGGGATGGATGGCACGCGCAACCTGTACATTTCGGACGTGTTTCACAAGGCGTTCGTGGCTGTAGATGAGGCCGGGACAGAGGCGGCTGCGGCGACGGCCATCGTCGTGGGCGTGACAAGCGCGCCGCAGATTGACGTTGAACTGACTGTTGACCACCCCTTCATCTTCCTGATCCGCGATAACTCAACCGGCTCCATCCTGTTCCTCGGCCGCGTGCTTGACCCAACCAAGTGATCGAATCTCAACCCAAAGGAGGCCCCCCATGAAGAACCATCTTCGCGCCGGATAGCGACGCCTCGGTGCGCGTGGTCGTGCAGCAGTACGGACGGGGCGCTCCTGTCGCCGGGGCGCACGTCAAAGTGAGCCTCAAGCCGACGGAGGGCCGGGCCATCAAGTTGTTCGAGGGCAAGACCGACGCGAGCGGAAGTTTGCCGGTCCGTTTCCACGTCCCCGCCGAAGCGACGCTGGTCGTGGAGACTGCATTCAGGGCCGGCAGCGACCGCGTCGAGCAGCCCGTGACGATCCAGCGCGAGTACCGTCTGCTGCTGACGACCGACAAGCCGCTCTACCAGCCGGGGTAGACCATCCTTTCACTCAAGGCGCTGCTGCTGGCGACGGAAACGAGTACAACCCTGGCGAAGCAGTCGTACTGGCGCCATTGGAGGTGCAGGTTAACGAATAGTCCCCCACCGCGGCCCCCGGCCGCAATCAATCTGTCGGACACGGATATACGCGCGTTCACCGAGTCTCTCTACCCTGAGAATCTGTGCCCGTCCGTGTGAATCCGTGTCCGATTGCCTTTTTCCGCCAAGTGGCGTAAAATTGGGGCACACCGTCATCGAGGAGCACGTGAGCATGCCCCAGCCCCTTACTATCCTGATCACACCTGAAGCGCGGGCTGCACTGGAAGCCGAGGTCGGACGCGCCGGCGCCAGCGGCGACATAGTGGGTGGGCTATTGTTCGGCCACCCGCTGGACGAACAGACCCGCCTGGTCGTCAGTTCGGTGCGGCTCACCTCGGAAGTCGGCTTAGGCCGGAAGGACTTTAGTCTCGACCAATCCCGTACGTCACAACAACTGGCTCAAGCGCGCAAACTGGCTGCGCAGGCCGATTACTGCGGCGTCTGGTACATTCACCGCACGCCCGATCAGGAACTCTCCGACGCGGAGTGGTTGCAGGCGCAAGCGGTACTGGAAGACCCCGACTTTCGCTTCAAGGACAGCGTCTGCCTGGTGCTCTGCTCCTACGCCGGCAAGTTGAACCTTTACGCCTTCTCTTTTGACCGCGACCATTCGGCACGTGGTCAGTTGCCGGAGCCGGCGCTGCTCAAGTTGACGACAGGCATGCTCCCCATCTCGCGGCAAGTCGGCCCAGTCAGCCAGCCTATCCAATCCGCACAGGCAACCGACTGGTACAGGTCCCCCGATATTGTTCAGCGGTTAGAGGCGGAGCACCATCGTCTGGCACAAAAGTACCGTGTCGAATCGGCTGTGGCACCTGATGGACAGGTGGTGTTTCGACTGATGCCGACCGGTGAGCACGAGGACATGGTATTCTACATCGCGTGTGGGCCGGGCTTTCCCGACAAAGCGCCGACAGCCTTCCTGTCGGTCCGCGGCGACCGCTATCCGTTGCTGAGCCCGGGCCTGAGCGATTGGACGGCAGGGCGTTGGCTGGTCGAAGTAGCCGACGACCTGGTCAAGTGGCAGATCAATCTGCTCGATCAACAGGTCGCGGCAGCGCGGGAGGCACTCAAGCGGGGCGACTACAAGGGGGCATCTGACCGGCTGACGATGGTGTTGTTGATCAATCCGCGCCAGCCCGGCGCGGCACGGTTACTGGCGGAAGCCCAGGCACTGGAGGCTGGCGGTTGAGTCTCAGAGGAGACACTATGCTGGAAGAACCCATAATCGAGACCCTCGCCGAGACCGAGAACATGAGCGCCTGGCATGCTGAAGAGCCTGATGGCGAGACAACCTATCACTTGGAACTGGGTAGCGTCACCGTGCACTTTTTCCGCGAGGAATGGGCCGAGTTCCTGGAGTTGGTGCGCCAGTTCGTAGGGGCATCCGGCTGAGCGCGTGCACTCAGCATGTTACGGCAGGCCGAACCCACCCGACAACTCCAAGAGTGGCTCGACCGGCTGGCCCCCCTGGTCGCGCAGGCCCAAGCAGCGTTGCGCGCGGTCAAGCCGGAGAAACTCGCACTGCGCAGTGGCTGTACGCTGGACGCCAGTAGCGATCTGCACCTGACCCTCTTTGGGCAAGAGTACGTCATCGCGGGCTCCGATTTTGCCGTGCGGCGGGCCGATACCGGTGAGGGAACCTCCTCCTTCACCCAGTGTCTCGTTCTCACCTACCTGGTCACCGCCGACGGTACAACCCCCTCGGGCCGCTGGGTAAGTTTCCGCGAACTCCCCGATGGGCTGTTCTACGCCCAGGCATTCCAGGGCTACTCCGGCGACCGGCTGGTGCGCGAACTGCCGGGCGGCATCGCGGCCTTTCGCCGCGCGGCAGAAGCGCTCGGTGGTGAGCCACTGGAGATCGGCGATGCCGGCTATGCCTTTGCCGTCCTTCCGCGCGTGCGACTCGCCGTGGTCTATTGGCAGGGCGATGAGGAATTCCCCTCGCAGGCACAGGTGCTCTTCGAGGACTCTGCCGCGCACTACCTGCCTACCGACGGGCTGGCAGTGTTGGGTAGCCAATTGGTGGGACGACTTTTGAAGGCAGCATAGGTTTACCACTCCCCCAACCTGTGGTAAAATGACGGCCGTGAGCAAGATTCGCAGTGGTGAAACGGCCAGACCACTGAGTGTCATTGGCTGCCTGACCGCCGGATTCGAGATGGTCAGCCGAAACCTGTGGCTGATCGCGTTGCCGGTGGTACTTGACCTGGTCTTGTGGCTGGGGCCGCGGCTTTCGGTCGCGCCGCTACTACAGGGATTCATCATGATCCTGAGAACACAACCGGCCCCTGACCCACAGACCGCGCATCAGTGGGCGCGAGTGGCTGACTTGCTGCAGCAACTGGGCGAGAATTTCAACCTCATATCGCTCGTCGGCACACTGCCGCTGCTGAACGTACCTAGCCTGTTGGCCCAACACATGCCAGGTGCGCTTACGCCGCTCGGCGAGTCCGGCAAGTTGCCGATCGGAAACATACCGGCACTCTTGGGCTGGGTAGTCCTGCTTGCGCTCATCGGCCTGGTTCTGGGTGTTCTGTACCTGAGCATCCTAGCCCGAGTCGCCGCTACAGCCTGGCACGGCGAACCTGAGCATGCAGCAAGCGAAACGTCCAGGGAAAGCACATGGCTTAGCGGAGTGGCAAAATACTTCCGAGTCCTGGCCTTCGTGACCGGCCTGCTCACACTCGGTTTGGTCTTCATCCCGCTTTGGATTCTCGCCATGGGGATAGCCATCACCATTGCCCAACCCCTGGGCATCGTGGTCTGGATGCTGGGCATGGGGGCGGTGGCTTATGTTGCGCTGCATCTCGTGTTCGTCGTTCACGGTGTGCTGCTAGGCAGGCACGGGTTGTTACGGGCGATATGGGAAAGCATCCTGTTGTTCCGCACCCAGTTGCCTTCTGTCACGGGCTTGCTCTTGCTCGTGACAGTGGTCTACAAGGGATTGGGGTATGCCTGGTCACTCCCGCCCGGCAACTCCTGGTTGCTGGCGATCGGCATCCTGGGTAACGGATGTGTCGCCACCGGCCTGACAGCCGCCACGTTCGTGTTCTACCGGGAGCGAGTCAAGTACCTGCCACAGATCATGCAGGCGAAGTAAGGGCGTTCAATTGAAGGCCCTTACGTGAATGCCCGTACTGACAGGAGTCGGAATGGCAAAAGAAGCAGAACAGACCAATGGAATCGCGCATTACGAAGCGGCGGACGTGCAGGTGTTGGAAGGGCTGGAAGCAGTGCGCCGTAGGCCCGGCATGTACGTCGGCGGCACCGACATCAAGGCGCTGCACCATCTGGTATACGAGGTGGTGGATAACAGTTTGACCTACGATGTGCCCATCTTGATATCCGAGAATGGCCGCGTACGTCTCTTGCCCATCGGCGAGTTAGTGGATAGATACATGCTGGAACTGGCCGAAGACGTGGAAGAGGGCGAAACAATGCAGGCCCTTCGAAGAGGGTTCGATTTGAAGGTCCTGGCCTTTTCCCCAGAGGACTATCGTTTGGCTTGGCGGCCCGTCGCTACGCTCTTCCGACATCGAGTCAATAGCCCAATCTATCGCCTCCGTTTGGCGACGGGACGGCAAATCGAGGTCACAGCCTACCATTCGCTCTTTACGTTGCGTGGTGGTCAGGTGGTGCCGGTGCGCGGCGACGAACTTGAGCCGGGAGACTATGTGGTCGTGCCACGCGCTTGGATCGAACCCGCTGCCTACATCCGGCAGATCGATCTCCTTGAAGCGCTGCTCGCCCTGCCACCGCATGTGACCCGCAAGTTCTATCTGTACGGCGTGCGGTCAGCCCTGACGCCGGCAGTGCGCGAAGCGCTTGGGCCGCATCTAGCACGTCCGGCCCAATGGAACGACTATATTCATTACGACTATCTGCCGCTCAATTTGTTGCGACAACTGCCTCAAGGTATGACCAACGCTTTTGCAGAAGCAGTCGTCGGTACGAAGTATTGCAAACTGCCGCTTCGACTGCCGGTAAACCGGGGGCTTGTCGAACTCCTTGGGCTATACGCAGCCGAGGGGTGTATTACCCACGATCGGAACCGCGATCACCGCGCATTGGTGTTCTCGTTCGGTGAACATGAGCCGGAACTGGCCGATTATGCCGCGCGGTTGATTCAGGAAACACTCGGGTACAAGGCACGTCCAACCTACGTCCACGCCTCGGCCAGGACGGTCAAAGTTGGCGCCGAGATCATCGCCATACTCTTTGAGAATATTCTCGGCGCCGGCTCCCAGAGTGAATCCAAACGCGTGCCGGACTTGATCTTCAACCTCTCGCCCGATCTGCGCGAGCGATACCTGATCGCCTACCTATCCGGCGACGGCTATCCGACAGCAGAATTTACGCGTCACCTGCTCGAAGGCACTGCGCCAGCCGAGATCGATCGGGCCAAATACACTTTCAACACCGCTAGCGGTGAACTGGCCTGCGGCCTTCAATATCTCCTCGCCTCACTCTGCAAGACTTGGTCGGCGAGCGCCCTGCCCTGCGTCGCACAGCCTGCGGCGCGGCCGGTGACAGTTAACTACAAAGGTCAAGAACGAATCTATGACTTTAGGCGCCAGTCAGATACTTATCGTGTGGATTTCTATTGGCACGATCACGCGTCCTATCTGCATTATGTTCCCTACGACGAGATTGTCGCTTCTTGTGAGGACGCGCTAGCACGTTCGGCGCGCCGCCGTGGCCAGGTGGGATTGTCGCGTGCCAAGATCGAGCGCCTGGCAGAGCAGGGACGGCTGACTTTGCAAGGACAAGGCAAGGCTTTCCTGGATGGAGACCTGGGCCTTTTAAAGATCACACGCATCGAGCCGGTCGAGGATTACGCACACGAATGGGTCTACGATGTCGCCGTGCCCGAGGGTGAGAATTTCGTGGCCGGTTTTGGGCCAATCGTCTGCCACAATTCGATTGACGAGGCGTTGGCCGGCGCCTGTGACCGCATCGAAGTCATCATCCACCCCGATTCGAGCGTGTCGGTGATTGACAACGGGCGTGGCATCCCTACCGCTCCGCACCCGGAGAAAAAGATCTCCACCCTCCAGTTGGTGTTGACCACGCTGCACGCCGGGGCCAAGTTCGGCGGCGGCGGCTACAAAGTCTCCGGCGGCCTGCACGGCGTAGGCGTCTCGGCGGTCAACGCCCTCTCCGAGTGGATGGAGGCCGTGGTAGATGATCCCCGCGACGGCAAACGCTATCGCCAGCGCTATGAGCGCGGTGTGCCGACCGGCCCGGTCGAAAAAGTCGGCAAGGCGCAGGGGCGGGGCACACGCATCACCTTCCGCTTCGACCCCACCATCTTCAAAGACGTGGATTATCGCTTCGACACACTGGCCCAGCGTATGCGCGAGATGGCCTTTGTCACCCGCGGCGTCACCATCCGCCTGGTAGACGAGCGAGCCAAGCCCTTCCCTCAGCAAGCCACGTTCTACTTCGAGGGCGGCATCGAGTCGTTCGTGCGCTATCTCAACCGCAACCGCGATGTGCTGCACGACGTGGTCTATGCCGAGCAGCAGATCAATGGCGTTGGGATCGAGGTGGCGTTGCAATACACCGACGCCTATGCCGAATCGGCCTACTCCTTCGCCAACACGATCCACACCATAGACGGCGGCACGCATCTGACGGGCCTGCGCTCCGGGCTGACGCGCACGATCAACGACTATGCCCGCAAGGCGGGCCTGCTCAAAGAGAAGGACGAGAATTTCTCCGGCGACGACGTGCGCGAGGGCCTGACCGCTATCGTCAGCGTCAAGCACCCCGACCCCCAGTTCGAGAGCCAGACCAAGGTCAAACTGATGAATGCCGAGGTCAAGGCGATGGTCGAGGGAGTGGTAGTAACGGCGTTGGGCGAGTTTTTGGAGCGGGACTCGCAGGCCGCGCGACGCATCGTGCAAAAGTGCCTGACTTCGTCGCGGGCGCGGGTGGCAGCACGCCAGGCGCGCGATCTGGTGATCCGCAAGAGCGCACTGGAGAGCCTGACGCTGCCGGGCAAACTGGCCGATTGCTCCGAGCGTGACCCGAACAAGACCGAGTTGTTCATCGTGGAGGGCGATAGCGCCGGCGGGAGCGCGAAACAGGGACGTGACCGCCATTTCCAGGCCGTCCTCCCGCTGCGCGGCAAGATTCTCAACACCGAGCGCGCGCGGCTGGACAAAATCCTCAGCAGCAAGGAGGTGCAGGCGCTCATCTCCGCGCTGGGCACGGGGATCGGCGATCAGTTCGACCTCGGCAACCTGCGCTACAGCCGCGTGGTCGTAATGAGTGTGGATGGGGACGAGATGACGTTCGTTCGCAATCCGCAGAGAGAAATCCGGACGGTCAAAATCGGCCCCTTCATCAAGCAGTTGGATAGCCCTGTTGGCTACGATGTGCTGTGCTTCGATACCTCGACCGGGCGCACGCATTTCAAACCACTGAGAGCCGCTATTGCCCACCCCATCTCCGAACCGTTATACGAGATCGAGACAGCCTATGGGCGGAGGGTGCGCGTGACGGCGTCCCATAGCGTCTTTGCCTGCGAAAACAGTCGAGTCGTACTCAAGCGTGGCTCGGACGTGCGCCCCGGCGACCTGTTGGTCGCCACGCGTACACTCCCACTGTGTGGCGATGACGCCTTGCGAGAACTAGACATCCTCCGGCTATTGTTAGAGCATCGAGAGCAACTGGATGTGGAGGTATTGGTACGAGGCAGGGGCGTAGAAGAACTGCTCAAAGCACGCGTGCGCGACGAGTATGCCGGACGTTCTCAGTGGATCGAGCCGCGCGTCGAGATCGCCGAGTCTCTGCGCATTGAAATGGCCCGACGGCGAGCAGAGTCACAACTGAGCCAGCGCGAGATATGTCAGGCTGTGGGCATTCGCCAACCGATCACCTTCTATGCCTGGGAGAAGGGCACCTCACGGCCGGTGCTTTCTCACTTCAAGCGCTATACGGCGCTCCTGGGGCTAGATGATGAGGTGCTCGAAGGCCGGTATCGGATCGTAGACTCCCATCTCGATCAAGTCTGGCGCATCCAATACACCGGCGCAGCGCGTAACCGGGTACGCCCGTATATGTGGCTAGGCGAGGTCAACGCAGAGGAACTGGCGAGGCTTGACGGCCACGGTCGTCAGATAGAACTGACGCCCATACACTATGCCGATCGGGGTGTACCGCGCTTTATCCCCATATCTGAGGCGCTGATGACGCTACTGGGCTTCTTTACGGCTGAAGGAAGCCTTAGCCAACGCGGTGGCGTACGGTTCGCCATCGGGCGCAAGAACGAAAAGATCGCCGCTGAAATCGCCCAAGCGATCCAGGATGTGTTTGGTGTAACAGCGCGTCTCTACCAATATGGTGAACGTGCCCAAGAACTGCGTATCGTCAACAGCGTGGTGGCCGCTGTGTTCCGCTGTCTGTTTGGCTTCGAGCGACTAGACGCCACCACCAAACGCATCCCCGACCTGGTGTTCAACGTACCGCCAGCATTACAACTGGCGTTCTTGCGCGGCTATTTTCTAGGAGATGGCACTGTCTCTTCAACCGGCATCTCTGTCAGCACCGCCTCGCACGAGTTAGCAGCGCAACTGATGTACCTGTTCCAGGCACACGGCGTACTGGCATCGCTTTCGCTCTACGAGCCAACTGGGAAGACGTCTGGCTTTGTGCGAGGGAAGCCTGTGATCCGGCGCCACACTGCGTACGTCCTGCACATCGTCGCCAAGGATGACCTGACCCGCCTACGCCCGGTATGGGCCGATCATCACCTTGCCCACCGGCTGGAGGCCAAGATGACATCGGCTGCACCGGGTGGCGTGAATCGGGCGTATGTGCCGTTGGCCGGCGATTTGATCGGCCTACGTGTGCGGTCGGTACATCCGGTTGAGCCCAGCGATGGAATGGTCTATGACTTTTCCGTGGAGGGGGATGAGAACTTTATCTGCGGCCTGGGCGGTTTGTGTTGCCACAACACGGATGCCGACGTAGACGGTGCGCACATCCGCACGTTGCTCCTCACCTTCTTCTTCCGCTACATGCAGCCGTTGATCGAGGAGGGACACCTGTTCATCGCCCAACCGCCACTGTATTGCATCACCGCCGGCAAACAGACCTATTATGCCTATTCGGAGGCCGAGAAGGAGAGCCTGCTGAAGAGGCTAAAGGAGCAGAAGGTCAATATCCAGCGCTACAAAGGTCTGGGCGAGATGAACCCGGAGCAGTTGTGGGAGACGACGATGAATCCGGAGAAGCGCACGCTGTTGCAGGTGACGATTGACGACGCAGCAGAGGCCGATCGAACCTTTGATATGCTGATGGGGGATAGTGTTCCACCGCGGCGCCGCTTCATCCAGACACACGCAAAGGAAGTGCGGAATCTGGATGTGTAGCGCGTCATACGCCTCGACTAACCTCGTGGAGGATCGCGATAGCGGAAGTCGTGACCAGATGCTTCAGACAGGCGCGGATTAAAGGTCCACAGGACCCGGACAAAAAGGGCAGTGCCATCATCGGCACTTCAGCGTCTCCGCCTATAGCCCCACTGGCAATGTGATCCTGCTGGGCGACCTGCGTCTCCCCATGGCTTGCCCTCGTCCACTACAGCAGTAGCCAGGACACCAGGAACACACCGAGGCGATGACCCGGTAGCCCCTACATCACCAACGCCATCACCGCTTTTTGCGCGTGCAGCCGGTTCTCTGCCTGGTCGTACACGACTGACTGCGGCCCGTCCATCACTGCGCTGGTCACTTCGATGTCGCGGTCCGCCGGCAGCGGATGCATGTAGATCGCATCCCCCTTCGCCAGCGCCATGCGCCGCTCGTCGGCGATCCAATCCCGATACGAGTCCTGGATGCGTTTGCCCTCGTCGGGGTCGGCGGTAGTCAGCAGCGGGCCCCACGACTTGGCGTAGACCACATCGGCGCCTTTGAACGCCGCGTCCATCTCGTGGACGATCTCGAAACCGCTGCCGTAGCGACGAGCCTGGGCCTTCGCCTCTTCCACAATGTCATCGCGCAGCCGAAACTCGGGCGGATAGGCCAGGACGACGTCCAGCCCAAAGCGCGGCATCTGCAGGATCAACGACTGCGGCACCGAGATCGGCTTGAGGTACGAGGCAGCGTAGGCCCACGAGACGGCGATCGTTTTTCCGCGCAGGTCGCGGCCCTTCTTCTCGAGGATCGTCATCAGGTCGGCCAGGCACTGGAAGGGATGGTAGAGATCGCACTGCATGTTCAGCACGGGCACACGCGAGGCGCGGGCCACCTCGTTGATATAGGTGTTGCCCTGTTCCCAATCACAGTGGCGGATGGCGATCCCGTCAAAGTAGCGACCTAGAATCTGGCCGATTTCTTTGGGCGTGTCGCCGTGCGCGATCTGGGTGGTGTGTGATTCGATGAAAGCGGCGTGCCCGCCCAACTGTGCCATCCCGGCCTCGAACGAGGCGCGCGTGCGCGTGCTGCTAAAGAAAAACAGCATCGCCAGTGTCTTGTCACGCAAGTACGGGTGCGGCTCGCCCAACGCACGTTTGCGCTTCAAATCCCAGGCCACGTCCAGGACGGTCTCGACCTCCTCTTTGGAGAGATCGAGATCGCAGATCAAGTCACGGCCACGCAGGTTCGTCCGCATCGAGGGTGCCTCCTGTGACGGAATACGCAATACGAAATGCGTACTGCGTATTGCGTATTCGGTTTACTCAATCGCCCCCAGAATGAGCGCCAGCATCCCCATCCGTAGCACCACGCCGTTGAACGCTTCCTGCCAATAGCGGGCGTGGCGGGTTCCATCCACGTCAGGGGGCAGTTCGTCCATGCGCGGCAAGGAGTGCAGGATGATGGCATCACTACGCGCCTTCTCGCGCAGCAATTGACGGGTAATACGATAGTTGTCGGGCGTTACACCGTGTTCGCCGGCTTCCTGGCGCGGCTTGGTGTAATCCGGCTGCACAACCGGCTCCATATAGATGACATCGGCGCGGTGGATCACGTCGGCCACATGCTCGGCTTCCTCGTAGACCAGGTTGCGGGCGTCGAGTTCCGCCTTGAACTCGGACGTGAGTGCCATGTCGGGCGGGGAGACGTAGATGACCTCGACGTCGAACTGGGTGAGCGCGTACGAGATCGAATGCATCGTGCGCATGCGCATGTCGCCGACGCACAGGAACGTCAGGCCGTCAATCGTGCCCACTTCTTTCCAGATGGTGTAGAGGTCGGTGAGTACCTGGGTGGGATGCTCGCCCCAGCCATCGCCGGCATTGACGACCGGGACACTGGCCCAGCGGGCAGCCTCGGCGGGCGCGCCCTGCTGAAAGTGGCGCATCACGATCACGTCGCCGTAGAACTCGAGCATGCGGACGGTATCTTTGATGGATTCTTGATACCAGTCGCCAGCGCGGGTCATCTTGGCATCGGAGAAGCCGGTGACGTGACCGCCTAGCCGGTGCATGGCCGCCTCGTGCGCCAGGCGCGTGCGCGTCGAGGGCTGGTAGAAGGCGGTCACCATCGTCTTGTGCACCAGGAGATCGGCGTTGTGGCGGTCGCGGGCATAGTGCTCCAGCGACTCGGCCACTTCGAACATATAGAAGAACTCTTCGCGTTCAAAGTCCTTAAGCGACAGGATGTCGCGTCCCATGAAACTGCGCATTGTACTCCTCCTGGGTCGGTACTGGCAGCCGGCACGATTCGTAGGGTGGACTCCGACAACGGTCCGCGTCCGAGGCGGGTCATCAAGCAACCCTATCTCGCCAGAGTTAAACCGTTTGATATTCTGCTGCCACTATTGTATACCAGGTCGCGCCCTTTGCCAAAGGCGCAAGCGCGGTTTCCAACCGCGCCTGCGCCTGTTACAGCCTGCAACCCGGGGCGGTCGAGCGCGTATAGGGCAGTGAATCGAGGCACAAGGAGGTGACGCGAAATGGCAAAGGCATTGGGCTGGCTGATCAAACTCCCGTTCGCGCTGGTGATCGTGGTGCTGGCACTCGCGTTCGGGCTGCTCGGCGTGATCCTCTCGGTGCTGGGCGTGGGCCTGATCCCGGTATTGGGCGTGGGCCTGCTGATCCTGCCCATCGGCCTGCTCTTCCTGTGGATCGCCAAGTTGTTGGGGCGAATGCTATAGACGACGCCCGCGTTAGAACGAGACAGAACGCCGCCCTGGAACACGGGCGGCGTTTTTGACCTCAACCGATCGCGCTAAGGCACTGTGTCAACTGTAAGCCCTCATCCCCCGATCAACCCCAGTGTCTTGCCCACTTGCGCGAACGTCTCCAGCACGCGGTCGAGTTGCGCGTCGGTGTGCGTCGCCATATAACTCGTGCGCAAGAGCGAGAGTTCCGGCGGCACCGCCGGTGGGATGACCGGGTTGGTGTACACGCCGGCCTCGAAGAGCATTTTCCACGCCGCAAACGTGCGCATGTTGTCGCCGATGATGATCGGGACAATCGGCGTCGCGCTGTTGCCCACATTGAACCCCAGACGGCGGTATTCGTTGCGCATACGCTCGCCGATCTGGTTGACCCGCGCGATGCGCTCCGGTTCTTCTTGCATCACCTCCAGCGCCGCCAACGCCGCCGCCGTGTTGGCCGGTGGAATGCTCGCGCTAAAGATCATCGAGCGGGCAAAGTGCTGGACATAGTGGATCGTGTCCTCTGCGCCGGCGATAAAGCCGCCCAGGCTGGCAAAGGACTTGCTGAAGGTGCCCATCGTCAGGTCTACCTGGTCGGTAAGGCCAAAGTGAGCCGCCGTGCCGCGCCCGCCACCCAACACCCCGATCGCGTGGGCATCGTCCACCATCAAGCGTGCACCGTACTTTTTGCACAGCGCTACGATCTCCGGCAGCGGCGCAATATCCCCTCCCATGCTAAAGACACCATCTACCACCACCAACCGGCCCGCCTCCTCCGGCAGCCCGGCCAGCACCCGCTCCAAGTGCTCCATGTCGCTGTGGCTGAAGCGGCGCGTCTCGCCGAACGCCAGCCGGCAGCCGTCCACGATACTGGCGTGGTCGTCTTTGTCGGTGATCACGTAATCGCCACGCCCCACCAGCGCCGAGATGGTGCCCACGTTGGTCTGGTAGCCGGTGGAAAAAACCAGCGCCGCCTCCGTGCCTACGTATTCGGCGAGGCGGCGCTCCAGTTCCAGGTGTAATTCCAATGTCCCGTTGAGGAAACGCGAGCCGGTGCAACTGGTACCGTAGCGCTTCGTCGCCTCGATGGCCGCCTGCCGCACCTTGGGGTGTGTCGTCAGGCCCAGGTAGTTGTTCGAGCCGATCATGATCAAGCGGCGATCGCCGATGGTGACCTCGGTGGCTTCGGTATCGGATAGCGGGATAAAGTAGGGATAAAAACCGGCGGCCTTGGCCTCCTTCGCATCGGTGAAAGCCCGGCACTTTTCAAAGATGTCCATCAGAACGACCTCCTTAGCGAGTTGCGGACTTGCGCGATTTCCTGCCCGGCAGTATTATAACCCAAGTTCGCATGTAGTAAAGTCGCCGCAGGTGGCCGGGGAGCAGTGATTCGGATTCGCGCATACCATTTGGAGAATCGCCAGGCGATCTGGATGCCGATGGCCGACACGGCCTTCTGAGGACAGGGAATCGGACGGGTACTTCTGGAAGCCTCTCTGGCGCAATGCTGGGCGACGGGCGTCAGGGGCGTGCACCTGCTCACGACCGATCGCAACCGGGCGCTGTATAACTTGGGGGAGAGTCGCCGATCGCCCTTCGCCCGGTGCTAAAGCACCGGGCTGAACAGATAAAAGCCCCCTGCGGGGGCTGCAGATAAGCCCGGTAGGGCTTTCTGGCTCGGCCGTGTGCTTCGAGCACACGGCGGCCCTGCAACCAACGTTTGCTCCCCCAAGATTTGTATGCGCCCATCGCAACCAGGCCGCCTGTCACCTGTACGAGGCCCTCGGGTTCCGTTTGCTGGATGCTCGCCCGACACGCCGTTGGCGAGGGCTGGTCATGGGCGATGTCCACAACCGCGCGTACGGCATCAAACCGGAGTGGGCAGGTAGTGCTTTCCACAGTGCGACATCATCTACCGGAGGTATATCTTGAACGAGTTCACAGACCTGGCATTGGAGACGGCGCGGGTGCGCGGCGCGACCTATGCCGACGTGCGCATCGTCGAGCGCCGCGAACAGACCGTCAACGTCAAGAACGGCGTGGTCGAAGCCCTGAGCGAGACCGAAGACGTCGGCTTTGGCGTGCGCGTCGTCGCCGAAGGCGCCTGGGGTTTCGCCTCCAGCGCCGTCGTCAGCAAAGCGGAGGTGGAGCGCGTGGCGGCGCTGGCCGTCGAGATCGCCCGCGCCAGCGCGCTCACCCGCAGGCGGCCCGTTGACCTCGGCCCGCCCGTTGCCAACCGTGGCGTGTACCGCACGCCGATACAGATTGACCCCTTCAGTGTGCCGGTCGAGGACAAGATCGCGCTGCTGCTGGAGGCCGACCGAGCGATGCGCCGTGTCGCCGGTGTCAAGGTCGCGCGCGGCATGCTGGCCTGCCAGCGAGAGCGCAAGATCTTCGCCAACAGTGAAGGGGCCTTTGTCGAGCAAGAGATCGTCGAGTGCGGCGGCGGCATCGTCGCGCTGGCCGTGGATGACGGCGAAGTGCAGCAGCGCTCCTACCCCACCTTCTTCGGCGAAGACCGCCGTACAGTCGGTTGGGAGTACATCCTGCAACTGGACCTGCCCGGCCACGGCGAGCAGACCGCCGGCGAAGCGGTGGCGCTCCTGACCGCCGACTCGTGCCCCAACACCGTCACGACCGTCATCCTGGGCGCCACACAACTGGCGCTGCAGATCCACGAGTCCTGCGGCCATCCCACCGAACTGGATCGCGTCCTGGGCAGCGAGGCCGCCTATGCCGGCACCAGTTTCCTCACGCCCGATCAACTCGGTAGCCTGCGCTACGGCTCACCCGTCGTCAACCTGACCGCCGACGCGACCATCCCCGGCGGCCTCGGCACCTTCGGCTGGGACGACGAAGGCGTGCCCGCGCAGCGCGTCGAACTGGTGCGCGAGGGGCTGTTCGTGGGCTATCTGAGTTCGCGTGAGACGGCGGTGCAGTTGGCGCGGCTCAAGGGCTGGGACGCCGAGGCCGCCCGCTCCGGCGGTGCGATGCGTGCTTCGGGCTGGAACCGTATCCCCATCATCCGCATGACCAACATCTCCATCGAGCCGGGGGAATGGACGTTCGACGACCTGATCGCCGATACCGACGAGGGTATCTATATGGAGACCGACCGCAGTTGGTCCATTGACGACAGACGGCTCAATTTCCAGTTCGGCACCGAGATCGGCTATGAGATCAAGAGAGGCAAACTGGGACGGCTGCTCAAGAACTGTATCTACACCGGTATCACACCCCAGTTCTGGAACTCGTGCGATGCGGTCTGCAATCGGGATCACTGGCAGGTATGGGGCACGCCGACCTGTGGCAAGGGCCAGCCCGGCCAGATCGCCCACGTCGGCCACGGCGCGGCGCCGGCCCGCTTCCGCAATGTGCAGGTGATGGGCAGGTAAGCAAATGAAACCAACAAGTGAGAAGAACAATGATTGGACAAACACAGACTGAAGGGTTATTGAAGCGCGTGTTGGCGCTTTCCTCCGCCGGTGAGACGGAGGCCGTGTTGTTGGGGCTGGATGAGCAACTGACCCGCTTTGCCAACAACACGATCCATCAGCACGTCGCAGAAACCAACCGCTATGTGATCGTGCGTGCGGCGTTGGGCAAGCGCGTGGGCGTGAGCGCCACAAATGACCTGAGCGCTGCCGGATTGGAACGCGCGGTCGAGACGGCCATTGCCGCTGCCCGGGCCCTGGCCGAGAAGCCGGACTTTCCGGGATTGCCGGAGCCGGCTGCTCTGCCACACGTGGTCGCCTTCGACGAGGCCACTGCTGCCTGCACGCCGGCCGAGCGGGCGCGTGCCGTGAAGGCGGTCTGCCGCCGGGCCGAGGAGGCGGGGTGTCGCGCCGCCGGGGCCTTCCGCACCGGCATCCACGAATTGGCCGTCGCCAACAGCCACGGTCTCTTCGCCTATCACCAGGCCAGTGCTGCCGACCTGACGATGGTTGTGATGACCGACGATAGTTCCGGCTACGCCGCCGACGCTTCGTGGAAGGTGGCCGAAATAGACGTGGTCGCGCGCGGCGACGAGGCGATCCAGAAGGCGCTGCGCAGCCGCAACCCGCAGCCGCTCGAGCCGGGGGTGTATCCGGTCGTGTTGGAGCCCTACGCCGCGCACGATGTGGTGGGGACGTTGGCCGTCGCCGCCGGGGCGACCTGTGTGCAGGAGGGGCGCAGTTGGCTCAGCGGGCGGCAGGGGCAACCGTTGATGTCGCCGCTCATCTCCATCTGGGACGACGGCCTGGATCCGGCCGGCTGGCCTATGCCGTTCGACTACGAGGGCGTGCCGCGCCGGCGGGTCGAGATCGTGCGGGCCGGCGTTGCTGGGGACGTGCTCTACGACCGGGCGCTGGCGGCCCGCGATGGGCGGGCTTCCACAGGCCACGCGCTGCCAGCAGCCAACCCGTTCAACCCCTGGCTGAACGCGGCCCATTCCGGCCCGACTTCGCTGCACACGTTCATGGGCAGCGGCAATAGCACCATAGAGGAGATGATCGCCAAGACGGAGCGCGGCATCTATGTGACACGCTTCTGGTACACGCGCACCGTCCACCCGCGCGAGGCGGTGGTTACAGGGATGACGCGCGACGGCACATTCCTGATCGAGCACGGTGAACTCGCAGCGCCGGTGCGCAACCTGCGCTTCACGCAGAGTTACGTCGAGGCGCTGGCGGGGACCGAGGCCGTGGGACGCGAGACGCGCCGCTCGTGGGTCGAGCGGGGCGTCTGTAGTGCGCCAGCCCTCAAACTGGCCGCATTCCACTTTACCGGCGGGACCGAGTTCTGATCCCTCTGCCTCTCGCAATGGAAGAGCAAGTGCCTCGCCGGCTATGGTACAGTGTGCTGGGTGCGATCATGCTGGTGCCGGCAGCCGGGCTGGCACTCGTCGTGGCGCTCGCGTCGGGCTGGCACAGCCCACGCCCCACCGGCCCACCCGATTGGGAGGCCCCCGGCCTGCCCGTAGACCTTGGGGCCGCGCCGAACGAGACCGCCGTATCGCTGCAGGGCCACCCCGGTGACGATTTCACATGGGAGGTGGAAGCCGCTCCACTCTCCGGCCCTGTCTGCAACGGTTACGGCCTGATCTACCGCGCGCAAGATTCTGCCCACTATTACGTCTTCGCCGTGGGCAGCGACGGCTACTATGCGGTGCTGCGCGTGATCGGCGATGCAGAAACCGCGCTGGTGGATTGGCAGCAGTTTCCCCACATTCGCCGCAGTCGCCAGGCCAATCGCCTGCGGGTGACGTGCAGCGGCAACACCTGCCACTTTGCCATCAATGACGAGTACGCGACGACCATCGAAGACGGCACGTGGCTTTCGGGCGACGTGGGGTTGTGGGTGCGCGGATTCGCCTACGGCGACGTGGCCGTGCGCTTCTGGCGCGTACAGGTGTGGGAGAAGTAAGCCCTCATTCCACCCCCTACCCCCTTCTCTCTCACGAAATCGGGAGAGAGGAGGGGGTGGCGGCGAAGCCGCCGGGGGAGAAGTGATGGCCTTGACAAACTGCCCTTCTTGCCTTACCATGCCAAAACTTACATTCAGGGGACCATCCATCGTGAAACGTATCCGCTGGTCGGCGGCGCCGGACGATGCGACGCCGGTACAGAGACGGAACTTTGTCAACGTCCAGATTGACGCCATCGGTATCGGGCTGGCGAGCGCCGCCGGCCCGTTCCTTTCGGTCTTTCTCACGCGGCTGGGCGCGACCAACTTTCAGGTCGGCCTGCTGACGGCCATGCCTTCCTTCACCGGCCTGTTCTCGGCCATTGCCATTGGCGCTTTCTTGCAGAGCCGCCGCAACATCGTGCCGTGGTTCAGCACCGCGCGTTTCATGGTGGTGATGTCCTATGCCCTCACCGGCATAGCGCCCTTCATCGTGCCGCGACAATACGTCGTCCAGGCGATCCTTGCCATCTGGATGGCGGTCACCATCCCGCAGACCGTGGTCAGCGTTGCTTTCTCCGTGGTGATGAACGCGGTCGCCGGCCCCAAGGGCCGCTATGCGCTGATGAGCCGGCGCTGGTCCATCCTGGGCCTGACGACCTCGCTCACCGTCATCGCCGTCGGTTGGGTACTGGAACGCATCCAACTCTTTCCACTCAACTATCAGGTGGTCTTTATCGGCCTTTCGCTTGGTGGCCTGATCAGTTATTACTTCTCCAGCCGCATCGTGTTGCCCGAAGCAACGCCACGCCCGCGCCCATTCGGGCGATCGCTACTCCAACACCTGAAGGGCTATGTCAACCTGATCCGCGGCGAACGTCCCTTCCTCTCATTCGCGGCCAAGCAGTTCATCTACAACACCGGCCTCTCGCTCGCCGCTCCACTGTTCCCGATCTATTTCGTGCGCACGGTGCGCGCACCAGATTCGTGGATCGGGACGATCAACTCGGTGCAGACGTTCGTGATGCTGTTCGGCTACTTTTTCTGGGCGCGACAGGGGAGGGTGCGTGGCTCACGCTTTGTGCTTTTGTGGACGACCGCAGGGCTGGCGCTCTATCCGGCGCTGGCGGCCCTAACCGGGCGCGTGGAACTGATCGCCGTCTTTGCCGGCTTCGCCGGCGTCTTTCTGGCCGGCGTCAACCTGGTGTTCTTTGACGAGTTGATGAAGACGGTGCCGGTCGAGCACAGCGCGACCTTTGTCTCCGTGGCACAGAGCCTCCAGTACTTCTCGGCGGTCGCAGCGCCGTTGTTGGGGACCACGTTGGCCGATCACGCCGGCATCCAGACCGCGCTCGTCGTGAGCACCTGTGTGCGCCTGCTGGGTTTTGCCTTGTTCGCGATCGGGACGAAGGGCAAGGCGGGAACGCCGCCGCCGACTGCGCAAACGCAGTCGGTATGAGGTACCACAAGTAGACCAACACGAGAGGACAGCCGGGCGATGTCAATCCAAGTCCAACCGGTCACCAATCGGCGCGAACTGCGCGCCTTCGTCAAGTTTCCCTGGCGGGTCTACCGGGACGATCCCAATTGGGTGCCCCCGTTGATCTCCGACCGTCTTGCCTACCTGGACCCGGCCAAAGGCCCGTTCTACCGCTTCGCCGACGTGGCGCTCTTTATGGCCCGCTGCGAGCGCGAAATCGTGGGCACCATTGCCGCCTTTGTCAACCATCAGCGCGTCGAGCGATTGGGCAAGCCCCAGGGGGGCTTTGGCTTCTTCGAGGTCATCGAGGATTACGCCGTCGCCGAGCAACTGCTGAACGCCGCGTGTGAGTGGCTGCGCGCACGCGGCATGACCTCGCTGCGCGGCCCCACCAACTTTACCGAAAACGAGTGTCCCGGCGTCCTGATCGAGGGCGCCGACTGCCCACCGGTGATGCTCGAGGCCCACACCCCACCGTACTACAAAGACTTTCTCGAACGCTATGGGATGGAGAAGGACGAGGACCTCTATGCCTGGCGTGCCTTCCGCTCGCAGATCGGTGAGGAACTGCGCAATATCCCGCCCGAACTGGGGCGTGTGGCCGAAATCGCCCGCCGGGCGGCCAACGTCACCGTTCGTAAGGTACGTTTGGACCGTTGGGATGAAGAGATCGCCGCCGCGCATTATCTCTTCAACGCGACCCTGAACCATCTCCCCGATCACGTCCCGATGAGCGAGTCCGAGTTCCGCCGTCTCGCCGGACAGATGCGTCCTTTCCTGGACCCCGACCTGGCGCTCTTCGCCGAGATCGAAGGCAGACCCATTGGCTTCTGCGTCGCCTTCCCTGACATCAACCGGGTGCTGATCCGGCTGAACGGCCGACTCTTCCCCTTCAACTGGCTCAAGGTACGCCACTATGTGCGCCAGGTAAAGGTTGTCACCTTCAAACTGATGGGCGTCCTTGAACAGTATCGTCGCCGGGGCATTGACGCTTTGCTCTACCTGGAAGCCATCAGGGCGGTCTATGAGAAGGGCTACGAGTGGCTCGACGGCTCCGTCACCTCCGAATTCAACCCGATGGTCAACTTGATCGCTCACCGCCTGGGCGCGGAACGCTATAAGGTCTACCGGCTGTACCGGAAGGAGCTATCACGAATCACACGAATGGACGAATGAGATAAATCGCAATGCTGCAAAACCAACCCTGTAAGCAGCCCGACGCCTCAGTGTCATTGCGAGGGCGCGAAGCGC
>FWPU01003366.1_pt1 | contig 40307 bp, 35 predicted proteins | sample 2228361 | NCBI WGS metagenome assembly FWPU01 (sample SAMEA103939777, study PRJEB20133) | metagenome | reverse complement strand
CCGGATCGGGCCTCCGGGGACGGGTAACGAGTCGGCCCCGAGCGGCGAAGTCCAGGCGACCCCCGCGGCGGTGATGGCGGTGCCCTCGCGGAGCGCCAGCTACACCTACGACCCTGCGGGGAATCGGACCAGCCAGGTGATCGACGGGGTGCAGACGGACTTCTACTACAACGCCGCAAGTCAGCTCGTGAAGGAGGTCTCCCCGGGAAAGACGGTCGAGCACTTTTACGACGAGTGGGGCAATGAGACCCTGAGGAAAACCACCAATCTCGACACGGGAGAGATCACCGAGGAGAGCTACGGCTACAACTACCTGAATCTCATGAGCCAGTACCTCAAGGTGGTGGGGGGCCAGACCCTCTCCCACTGGCAGTACGAGTACTGGCCGACGGGGGAGAGGGCCTCGAAGGTGGACTTGACGCCGGGCAGCGTGACCAAGCCGGAGCACTATATCCCCCGGTTTGGGGACGTGGTGACGGAGTACGAGGAGGCGGGACCGGAGACCTTCACCCTCAGGAACAGCTACGCCCAGGGCCCGGGGATCGATTCCAAAATCACCCGCATCGCCCCGAACGGCGGCCCCCGCCGGCACTACGTGGGGGACCTGGTGGGCACGGTGGGAATGGTGCTGGACGATGCCGGGACCTCCATCGCCGGCGAGACGGTTGTCCGAGACGCGCGGGGGGGCGTGGGATCTGTACGCTCTGATGTTCCTTATAGTCGGGTCTTACCAGACTTTATATATACCGTGCGGGCATACGCCGGCGCGGGCTACAACGATTTCCAAATCAGCAGCATTAAGGAGCTTGGACTCAAATACGTGCAAGGACTTGTGGATTTTACCTGGGACCATATTGAGCGAGGAGATGACATCTGGAAATGGATCGCCACTGATACGCAGATGGACCAGTTAGCTCAGGCTAACCTGAAGGTGATTCCCTTTGTTATCTGTCCCAAATCGCCTGGCCTACCGTGGGACGAGACGATTACGCGCGATACGCCCAAATATGTTGAAGAGTACGGGGAGTTTGCCTACGAGGTGGTGAACCGCTATCACAAGCATCCGGCATGGTCGGGGCTGGTGGCTGTTTGTGGGGGCTCGTCCGATGTGTTTGGCGAGCACCCATTGCACGCCCCGGAGGTCCAGGTACCGCTGCTCAACGCCGCTTACGAGGGCGTTAAACGGGCCGATCCCAATACCGTCGTAATATCCTTCAACCTGTCCACCAGCATCTCGACCGCTCAACAGTGGGAAAGCTGGTTCAAGCGGGCACTGGCTCTATCGCCCAAGTTTGACTGGTTCGGCCTGCACACCTACTACATGCCGGTTACCTGCCTGGACAGTCCCGGGGCTTACGCCGGCATGGTCGGATTGCTCAACGTGCGCAAGTTCCTCGACGCACACGGGTATGCGGATAATCCACTCTGGATTAACGAGGGCGGACTCCGATGCGGCGATGACCTGCTGGGAGGCCTGCCCGAAAAGACTCACGCCGAGCAGGTGCTCCAGACCTTTATCGTGGCCCGCACGCTGCCTGTGAACCTGAGGGGCTGGGTCTACTTCGACTATTTCAGCAAGACTCACCTGTTTGAGGATGGCGCCGATTATGGTTTGATGAGTTCGCTTGACCAGCATAAGCCACCTAAGCCCAGGCAGGCCTGGCTGGCACTGCAGAGCCTGATCAGGACGTTGAAATTCTTCGATTACAATTTTGACAGCAGGCTCTGCGGGCAGTACAACCAGGCGAGTCCGCCTTTCGTCTATCGCTTTATCCATCGGGAGAAACCGACCGCGAAGCTTTGGGTGGTTTTTTCGCCCTGGGGAATATCCAAGCATAAGCCTGCCCTGGGCAAGGTCGAAAAGCCGATCGATCAAGAAGTTACCATCAATATCTCTCCGGCAACCCAGGCCCTGCTAATCACGATGCTGGGCAAACAGACTATGCTGACAGCGGACTCGGCTGGCCATGTTACGGTAACTTCTACCAGTTCGCCGCTCTACATAACGGCGGGTGATTAAACGGAGGCGAACAAATGGAAAAACCGCGATTATTTTTCATTGATAACCTGCGAATTATGCTGATTACCCCGGTTGTTACAGTGCTCCTGCCCGTTACCTATGGTGGCTTTGGCAGCTGGTATTACAAAAAAAGGGAAGGCCCCACCCACCACACCATTCAGAAGGCGATCGACGCTTCGAAGCCGGGCGATGTCATTCTCGTGAAGGATGGCGTTTACGACGAGGCGGTGGAGTTCCCGAAGGGGCGGGTCTTCGGCAGGGAAGGGGCGCGCCTCATCGTCAGGGCCGAGAACCCCCACGGGGCGCGGGTACGGCGGTTCACCGTCGGAGCCGACTGGATCACCATCGAGGGGTTCGACGTCACCAACGCGATGGGAGGGCTGCGCAACTACGGCATCTCGGTGAGCGGATGCCGCAACGAGATCCTGGGCAACTACATCCACGAGATTGAGGGGGGGGTAGGGCTCTACGTTGCCGGGGAGGGGAACGTCGTCCGGGGCAACCGCATCTACGCCTGCAACAAGGGCGGATGGATCGGCGGCAAGGACAACATCATCGAGGGCAACGAGATCGAGCGGCTCATCTGGAAGGAGCAGGACGCCGACTACTTCCGCTTCGTGGGAGAGCGCAACGTTTTCCGCGGCAACCTCCTGCATGGGACGCGCCAGGACGAAATCGCCCGTTCCCACGTGGACGGCTGGCAGACCTTCGCGGTCAACCGGGGAACCGGCGAGTGGTTCAAGGACATCGTCATCGAGGGGAATATCCTCATGGATTTCTTCCACCAGGGGCTTATGATGTCGGGCCGGGCGGATTGGGAAGGACGGACGTACTCCGGCGACGGGCTAATTTTGCGAAACAACGTGTTCGCCGGCGGCGGCCACATCATGATGGCGCACGGCATCCGCAACGTTCAGGCGTACAACAACACCTTCATCCGCATGGGCGGCAGCGGGCTCCTCTTTCGGGCGGAGTCAAGGACGGACGGCACCACGACGACAGGCATGGTCAAGAACAACATCTTCCTCGACTGCAACGGGATCTACGGCGCGGAGAAGGGATGCGAGATGGAGAGCGCCGCGAACCTCATCTTCAGCCGCGCCAAACAGTACCGGCCGATCGAGGGTCGGAAGGACATCCTCAATCAGGATCCGCTCCTGGCCGATCCCGATAAGATCCTCGGCCACGACGGCAGGCCCTTCACGGCCGATGACGGCTACCTGCTGAAACCTACAAGCCCTGCGCTGGACAGGGGAGTCGTGATAGAAGGATACGCCGCGCCCGGCGACATCTTCGGAACCAGCCGACCACGGGGCACGGGCTGGGACATCGGAGCCCACGAGTTCACACCCAAGCGTTGAGACACCGGGCCGCCGGCAGCACCCCCACGGCGCCCCCGGTCCACCTCTGCCGCATCGCCAGGCAAGCGCGTCCGTCCCGCTCCCGCGGCGAGTCGCCGCGCCTGGCGGCGGCGCTTGCGCCGAAGCCGGCGACGGCGGTCGATGGATCGTCTCAATCTCATCCCTCTTGATTATTCTCCAAATTCGAGACGGGAGGGGTTGTTCATTCCCGGACAGGCGCCAAATGGCCTCTACGCCAGTGACTTACGCGCTTTCAGCTTTCTGGGACGGGAACGTTGAGCAAACAGTCTCCCAGGAGGGCGGGTTTTTATATCTTCTACCCCAGGCGGTTTCTTCCATGCTGGTTAAGTTATCAGAAGCTGTCTATTTTTTTAGCCAACGTACCCCTGAGGTCTGGGAAAAGCAACAGGTAGACAACCGCGTACGAAATGGCATGGGTTTTGCTCATATCGCACCTCATGTGCCGTCCCTTCGCGTGGGCATTGTCTGGATTAATTCACATTACCTCGGCGTTATGCCTTGTGGTCTGTTCGAAGGTAGGCGTTCGTCCCGCCGGTCCGGCGGCGAGCGTAAAGGAATTTCCTTATACTAGTAGCGTCTCCCTTGATTTCAATCGCCCGGCAGCCATTCCAGAATTTGACACGGCCAAGGAAATGCGTCTCGAGTTAATCCCCGAGGAAGTGGACCCGATTGAGTATCAAAGAGAGGTACGCCCTCTTAATCAGGACATTGAGACCACGCTGGGTCAACCATTGCAGAGCCGTTCTGAGCCGGTTTTCGAAAGACGACTTTCCTTCTCCGCGCTGACCGCAAAACTTCCCTTCCCGGACTCTTTGCCGGACGCGGAAACCGAAACGTTGGCTCGTGAGGCAAATAATATACCCCCTGAATACCCTCCGGCAGCCCGCAGACAACGCTTGGAAGGCACGGTGGTCGTGGATGTAACCGTGCTTCCAGATGGAACGTGCGGGAATGTGGCCGTCGTGGAAGATGGAGGCTTATTTATCTTTCGAGAGGCGGTCCTAAACGCCGTTAAGAAGTGGAACTTTACTCCCGCCACGCGTAGGGGGAAACCCGTCGCCAGCATTTTGAGACTTCGCTTCGTCTTCAAAATCGAAAGTTAAGAAAGAATGGAGGGAAGGAGATGCTCGCTGCTTGGGCAGGCGTACTGTTGTTGATGGCGTCGGGAACGGGACCTACCGCAGAATCTGCGGATAGAAGTGATCGTCCGCTATCTATATTCAGTCTTCTCCATGAGACGCCCTGGGATCCTGCGTGTTCCTCCCTCCTGGACTTGGGAGAGGATGAGGAAGAGGAAGTGGAGCCCCTTGATCTTCAGTTTAGGGAGCCGATACCGAGCTTCTTGGCCCTCGAGGATATCCTTAGCGGCGGGATGTACAGACAAGTCGTGAATCCGGCGCAGGCACAAAAGGATCGATCCCAAGAGCCGACCGAACCTAGCCGAAAGATGGTGGAGCGCGAGCAGGAAATCATCATCAAGGCGCGGGCCTTTTCCGAAGAGGACAGGGTAGGCCCGTATAAACAGCCCGAATGGACCCAGCATCGGCGCTGGCCGACGACGCGGGTCTATCTGCAGCAACCCCCCGGGGGCATCGAATTCGAGCAGTGGCTCGAGATCCGGGTGCCCAAGAAAGGGGGAAAGAAGAACGAAGTCCGGCTCCGGGAGGAATTTGAATTTGGACTTGGAAACCGCATGCAGCTTGATCTCTATCTTCATACCGTGTACAAGAGGCACCGCGGTTCCGAGTCCTCCTCGGCGAATTCGCTCGACTGGCGCGGCTGGTCGGCGGAGTTGCGTTACGCTCTTGCGGACTGGGACGAGATTTTTGGTAACCCGACCCTTTACTTTGAATACATTCTCTTCAACGATGCCGAGGAGACAATCGAACCGAAACTCCTGCTGGGGGGTGAACTGGCTCCGGGATGGCATTGGGGCACGAATCTCGTGTATGAACGAGAACTGACGGGAAAATCCGATCGCACCGAGGAATATAAGATCACGGCCGGCGTCTCCTATACCCTCATCGACAAGTACCTCTCACGCGGGGGGGCCATCGAGACGGCGTATGTGGTCGAGAGAGAGGATCACGTGTCAGAACGTGCCCGCGAGGTCCATATCGGCCCCTCGCTTCAGTTCAGGCCCATTCCCAAGGCGCACTTGGATATCGAACCCCTTTGGGGAGTGACCGGTGAATCCAAACGACTTAAGATGTTCATCGTGTTCGGCTGGGATTTCTAGAGGCATAGTAAGTTCAATCGCGCCTCCGGATGGAAATTACAGCGGCCGGAGGCGGCCGATGGAAGAAGGGGAAACCGTGGGGGTTTTTGACTATCGAACCTTCGGCTCAAGGTGTCCATTCGGCAATCGTGCGTGCGGCGGCATGAGTTGGGGGATAAGCTTAGGCCGTTCTACATGGAGGAACGGCCGTGGCCGGCAGCAGCTTGAATGGCTGGGCCCCCATGAGCGGGGCTCAACCGCGTGAATCCCTTCGACTACCTTACTCAAAGCGACCGTTTGGGGCGGGCAGATGGGGATCGACGGCCCCCAGGCGCGGCTGCAACCCGCCGTTGAGCGTCAAGCGCCCTTCTGCCTGCTGATCCTGTCGCTGGTGAAGCTCTGGTACCTCACAGTCGGGGATCGGAGCGACGAGCTCCTCGGATGGGGCGACGCGTGGTACCGCCACAAGGATGGCGTACCGTGTGCCTCCTGTCCCCCTGCAGATCGCTCGGCGCTATGTTCGCTCGACCGACCGATTCGATCGGAGGCTCCAGGTAGAACTCCCGCCCGAGGGACGCCGCCTCCTCAAGCGCAAGAGGTATCTCCTACTGAAGGCCAAGGAGGATATCGGCCCCCGGGACCGGGTGCGCCTCGAGGAACTTCTAAAGGTCAATGTCCCCCCGACGCCGCCTACATCCTCAAGGAGGACTTCCGAACCGCATTCGGCGAGGCGGACCCCAAGTGCGTTTGGAAGGCGCTACGGGACAAGGTGGCTTACGGTTTCCACGACTGGCACTTCCTCTGATCTCATGATCATGCGGCGCTGCGGGCGCATCGAGAATCCGACGGACTGAGACGAAGGGGGGCTACCCCGACATTTGTTTTGAGGATACCCATATTTCTTGATTGGGCCTTCACGGAACGGAGCTTGGCGGGGCGAAACGACTTGAACGCCCAGTTCATCTCCGAGTAGACTCCGGAGCCATGATGCCCTCCGCCGCGGCCGCGATCCTGGCGACGACGGCCATCGCCGCCCAGAATGCACCCGATCCGATGCCCCACAAGGCGCGGCTCGTGTTCTCCGAGGACTGGAGCGGCGGGCTGATCGACACCGCCCGATGGTACGTCCTGCGCAAGAAGTGGGGCCGTGGGAACGGCGGCGTGGTGCCCGAGAATGTCTGGATCGAACCCGATACGGTTGACGGGCGGATCCGCCCGGTCCTGGTCTGCGAGGCCCACGGCGACGCATACGACGGGCCCGTGGCGGGCCACGGGGGCAGCAAGACCCGAGTGGGCGGCGTGATCGTCTCCAGGCCCTTCTTCGCCTCCGGCCGATTCGAGGTCGTCATGAAGATCGGCTCCGAGAAACCTCACGAGGGAGGCCCCGCAGATCCCCGCCGCCCGCGCGGCGCAGTGCCGGCCCTGTGGACCTACGGCTACCGCTGGGTGGAGGTTCCGCGCGAACGCATGGACGAATTCGTCCAGGGGACGCCGCTCTACAATCCACACATGAAGGCCTATGGGACCGGCGCCAACGAGTACTGGTCCGAGCTTGACTTCCCGGAGTTCGGCAAGAACGGCGATTTCGAGAAGGCGATGTACAACTCCTTCTGCCAGAACCGGCATGACTCGAAGCTCCTCGACGCCGGCGGAGCGGCCGACGGGAGGTACCACACCTTCACCACGGACTGGCGCACAACGCTGGAGCCGCTCTCCGGCGTCAAAAACGCCCAAGTGATCGAGCACCTGGGGTTCTGGTGGATCCGGGACAAGGCGGTGCCGTTCGATCGCTACCTCGGCAATCCCCTCCGGCGCATCGGCCCGGACCGGTACGCCCTCTGTGCCGGGGAGCGGGCCGTGCACTGGATCGACGGCCGCAGGGTCGGCGAGAATCGCAGGTTCGTCCCCTCCATGTCCGCTCAACTCAACCTTGGCATCTGGCTGCCGGAGTGGGCGGGCCCGGCCCCCTGGAAGACCGCCAGGATCTACATCGCCTCGGTCCGGGTGTGGCAGTACGACGACCCTGGGGACGTCCGGGGGGTGATCGTGGACGACATCAAGGACAACTTCGGGCCGGACGGGCGCGACATCCGATGACCCGCCCCCTTTCAAGACGTAATGCTTGTAACCGCCCGTTGGGGCTTGGGCGTGAGAGGGGAGTGGAGTAGGGACCGCTACGCGACCGTATCCTGCCGCGTAAATATAGCAGGCGATGACGGCTATTCTTTTACCGATCATTGTGATTCTGGCATCGCCAGCCGGCGCGCAGGACGGCGCGCGCGGCGTCGCCTGGAAGCGCCACACGATCGACGCGTCCTCCAGGGGGGCCGACGGCGTGCGCCTGGCGGACGCGAACGGAGATGGGCTCGGGGACATCGTGACGGGGTGGGAACAGGGAGGCGTCGTCCGCGTGTGCCTCCATCCCGGCCGTGACAAGGTGCGCGCGCCTTGGCCGTCGGTCACGGTGGGAAAGGCCGGGAACGTCGAGGACGCGGCCTTCGTGGATCTGGACGGGGACGGCGCCCTCGACGTGGTCAGTTCCTGCGAGGGGACTACGAGGACGGTCTTCGTTCACTGGGCCCCGAAGGAGCGATCGAAGATCCTCGATCCCGCGGCGTGGCGGACCGAGGAGCTCCCCGGATCGAAGGGAATCAGGATGTGGATGTACTCGATCCCTCTCCAGGTAGACGGCAGGAACGGCGTGGATCTCGTGGTCGGGAGCAAGGGGCCGAACGCGTGGATCGGCTGGTTCGAGTCTCCCCTCAATCCGAGACGTTTGGGGGATTGGCAGTGGCACCCCCTCCGCGAGGTCGGCTGGGTCATGTCGCTGCTGGTGGATGACATGGATGGAGACGGCGACGAGGACGTCGTCTTTTCCGACCGCAAGGGCCCCAGGAGAGGATGCTACTGGCTCGAGAACCCGCTTTGGACGGAGCGCCAGATTTGCGCGGAGGGTCGCGAGGCTATGTTCGTGGCGCCGGCTGATCTGGACCAGGACGGCCTGAAGGACGTCCTCGTCGCGGTCAAGCCGGGGGAGATCATCTTCGCGCGGCGGCTCGGCCGAGACGGGAGGTCCTGGGAGAGCCGTCCGATCCGGATGCCCGAGGAGGCGGGGACGGCGAAGGCGGTGGCCGTGGGGGACATCGACCTGGACGGGAAGACCGACGTGGTTTTCTCCTGCGAGGAGGCTTTGCGCGGGAAGTCAGGGGTCATGTATATGGCCCGCCGGGACCCTTACTGGGAGGTCCGCGAGGTGAGCGGCATGGACGGCGTGAAGTACGACCTGGTGGAGTTGCTGGATCTCGATGGCGACGGTGATCTTGACGTCCTCACGTGCGAAGAGATCACCAACCTCGGCGTCATCTGGTACGAGAACCCCGCCCGGCCCTGAGCGGAATGGCCCGGCAGGGGCCTGGTGAACAATTTAGCAGGGGAAGATCAATGCAGCACCTCCCTGCGGTGGGATGTCCCCAAAAGACGCGCGCCGGATTTCCCCCTGCGAGCACTTCACCCGCCTCGCGCGGGCCTTCGGCGCCAGGTACTTGTTCGATGATATCCTCGGGGCCACCGGTGAGCGCCGTCACCGGAGCCGGCTCATCTTGCAGGTTTACATCTTCCGTCTGACGTCCTGGGATGCCACCAGCGGCCGCGTGGCCCGCTTGAGGAACAGGATCGCGAAGCATGTGTCCCAGACAACATTGCTGCCGTCGCTACCCTTCCAACAGCCGTTCCCCTCCTGTCTATTCAGGAGTTCCCTGGCCCCCTCGGCGTACCAGGCATGGCCGCCGATCTTGGCCGTCCCGTAAAGCATGCCCACCCGCTCCAGCGCGTACATGTAGTAATGATAGTGCGTGCTGTTCTTCTTTCCGAAGGTGCAGACGTCCCCCGGGTTCTGGGTCACCGAGAAGTTGTTTACCAGCCAGGAAAGCCCGGAGCGCACGGATGAGTCCCGCGACCAGTTCTGCTCCAACATGTAATTGTAGATCACAAGGGCCCCCACCGCGCCTGCCGTCATCGATCCGTAGGCCTTGTGATCGTGATCGTTGTAGCACCACCCCCGCGGCGGGCCCAGGTCTACCCAACCGGTGGAAACCGCCTCCCGGCCCTTGTCCCCCTTGTCCGGCTTGTCCTTCTGACTCTCCTTCCACCACTTCATCGCCAGGCTTATGACGTCCCGCGGGATGGTTATCCCCGCGTCGTGGCACGCCCGCAGTCCCAGCGCCGCGTACTGGGAGTTCGAATTGTCACCCGTGGCCGGCCCCATCCGCGTCCGGCTGACCGAGAGTTTCTTCAGTGGCTTGGGCTTCTCCCGCACCCCCAAGTCGTAAATCTTCACCCCGCCACCGGGGCCCGTCGAAACCGCCGAAGGCGTACCCCCCGTGGGCACCCCCTGGACCGCCGGCGTGGATTCTCCGTAGGACCATTGGCCGTTCGCGCACTGGTTGTCCACCAGGAACTGGGCGCACTGCCAGATGCGCGACTGGTGCTTGACCCGGTTCATCTCCTCCAGGACCATCGCCTGGAGCGACACGCAGTAGGTCGCCTCCAGCGGGCGCTTCATCATTTCGTCGAAAAGCTGACGGAATGCCGGGTCCGATTCTGGCACGTACCCGCTATGGACGTACGTCAAAAGCACCAGTTCGATGTTGGTCTTGTTGCTCTTGTGGGAATGACAGACCTTAAGGTGGTCCGAGTTCTTGCTCTTGAGGAACTCTACGCCCTTTTGGATCGCCGCCTCCACGCTGGACATGTCGACCCCCGCGACGACCTGGTCGGGATTGAAGGCCTTCGGGTCCTGCGCCTCCGATATCCGCGGGGCCGCCAATGCGATCCCGGCCGCCATGAAGATCACCGCTCCCGGCTTGGTCATGGCTCAATCTCCTCCTTTTAATCTCCATGCTTGCTGATACTTCCCATCCATGGGGCCTCCTTGAGGCGGCACCGCGGCACCCAGTCGCTACTCGAATACCTTGGCGGCATCGGCGGAGGGCTTCACCAGCACCCCGAGCCCCACGCACCGGGGGCAGGGGAGCGCCATCCTCGGGTGCACCCAACCCTCACCGCCGCAGGCGCCGCAGGATTCGGTGGAATAGACCTCGGACACCGCGATGGACCGGGATTCCGCTGTCTTTTTCCCGAACATCCCGCCGCAGGCCTGGCAGTTCACCCGCCCGCAGCCATTGCAGGCCTGGCAGTCCTTGATGATGTAACCGGTCCCGTGCTGGCCGTTTATCTCGCAGTTACGGCACTTGTGTGTGACGATCACGTCTCCTATCGCGCTGGACGACCGCACCCGGCCGGCGTCGCAGAACGGGCAGTCCAGCCTCTCCTTTCCAGTCCCCTGGCAGGCCGAGCACGGGACTCGGCCGCCTTTGCAGCCCGTGGCCGTGCATATCTTCTCCTTCCATGGATTCCCCTTGCAGGTGGGACAGACGACCATGAGGCGCCCCGCGCACGAGGGACACGCCATGCCCTTGAAGATCTTCCGGCCGTCGCAGTTCCGGCACTTCGTGGTGATGTCCGTGTCCCCTATGGCCCCGCTCGGGCGCACGCGCCCCGAGCCATTGCAAACGGCGCAGGCGATGTCGGTTGTACCCTTTCCATTGCACTGGGTGCACGGGACATGCCCGCCCTTGCAGTCCTTGCAGTAGGCCACCGCCTTGACGCTCAGCGCGAGCGCCCGCAGATGCTTCGCGGCCCCCTTGGGACCGCCGGCCGTGCTGCATTGCTGTATCGTCTGGAAGGCTCTCGACAGCCCCGTCCCCCGCGCCATGGTCCTCCGCACGTCCAACAACATCCCGGCGTACCGCGTCCCGAAGACCGGGGACGACAGCGCCGCCAGCTCCAGCGCGGGATCGTCATGGTTCGTCCCGGCAAAATACCGGCTGACGCGGTACTGGAAGATCTGCGACGAGTCACCCCAGAACTTGCCGTCATGGCTCTTGCGAAATCCGGACTGCATCATCAGGGTTTCAACGGAGGCGTTCTCACGGGAGCCCTCCAGGAAATGGGCCAGGGCGATCATGCGTGAGAGGGTATGGCCCCCGCCCTTTTCCAGCATCGCCTTGCCACGGGCGATGTGCTCGTCGGCGGAGAGCCGGGTCAGTCCGTCGAACGGGAAATCCTTGAGGTAGGCGTTCCACGTCTTGAGCATCTGGTCATTGAGACCCCAGGAGGTCTCGGGGCGGGAGAGGTAGTAGGCCAGGAAGTGAAGGACGTCGGAATCGCCCGCCGCGCCGCGGGCGGCCTCCGCGGCCGGGAGGCGGTTGGCCGTGACGGCGCGCGCCGCCGGGTCGCGCAGGAGCGCGACGAAATCGCCGGGAGGCGCCGGGAGATGGGGTTTCTTGGGATCCGATTCCGCCATCACATTAGAATCCTGCGGGGAGAGACATACGGCAAAACAGGATCTCGTTGGTCCGGTACCTCTCATGTCGGACCAAACGGCCAGGATGAGGATTCCCGACACCCCCTTGTCTTGGCGGTCCCCCCAGTCTGCGAAGGTTGAAACGGCGAAACCGAGGAGGGCGACCGATGCCAAGGCGAGAGTAAAATGGTTCATAGAAACCTCTTGTCTTTTAATTCGCCGGAACGACCTCCCTAACAACCTAAAAGGTTGAATCCTGTAATCTTTCGATTCCGGGTGGACTTGATGCACGGCGGTTGACCCGCCCGCGCCCATTGCAGGTTGTGCAGTAGGCCACTGCGGCCCCGTCCCCGTGCCAGGGCCCTCGGCACGTCCAACAGCATCCAGGCGTACCGCGTCCCGAAGACCGGGGACGACAGCTCAAGCCTGGAACTAATTATGGGGACCCCGTTTTGAGGGGCGATACGGAGGTGATGGCGAACTCGATATTGTGGATTGCCTCGCTTTTTGGAGTGGAAGCGCGGGAAAATTCCTGCGCTTCTTGAAACGGCTGCGTAACGGCGGGGAGCATCGATCGCGGGAACGGAAGCCGCGCGGAGCCCCCCCAGGGGGGGAGCGCGGCGGCAACCCGCTCAGCCGATTTGGCGGGCGCGGGCTTCGTCGAGGTAGCCCCTCATTTCCTTGAGGACGGCGTCACGATACTCCCGCCGGTTCGCCTCAATCATCCTCACCGCCTCGCCGAAGGCCGCTGCCGCGTCGGCCCACCGGCCCTGCGCCGCCCGGAGCTTGCCCAAGAGATAGTGGCCGTGGATCACGTCAGGGAAGCCCTTGAAGATCTTCTCGCAGAGCTCCTCCGCCCGCTCGAAATGCCCGTCCTGGACGGCATGTTCCCCTTCGTGCATCCAGTCCTCCAGTTGAAGAAGGTCCGCCGGCAACCCTGACCACCAATCCAGGCCGTCTCCCTCAGCGCGCAGCTCCTCGTTCACCTTGACGGCCGGCCCCGTGGCTCCCTCGTGGCCCAAGCAGCACTTCTTGTACTTCCTCCCGCTTCCACACGGGCACGGATCGTTGCGTCCAGGGGCTTTCGAGGGCATCTTGGGACTCCTTCTTCCGGAGGATCGCCGATGAGTTCGGCCTTTGCAAGCCTTTGGCACACGGCGCTGGGGTCGCTGGCGCCGTGCGAGCCCTCGCGCTGCCCCTATTGCCCCGACAATCCCATCCCGCACTGGATCGGCTGGGGCTCCTACCAACGCCGGGCGCAGGGACGCCGCGAGAAGGTCGACGTGGGACGCCAACGATGCCGAGTCAGGGGGCGGACCTTTTCGCTTTTGGCCGACGGCCTCTTGCCTTACCAATACCTCAGGGCCGCGGAGATCCTCAAGCGCCTCTGGATGCTCTTCGTGGAGGGCGTGGCCACCAGCACCTACGCGCGGCAGGAACAAATCCCGCGGTCGAACCTCCGGCGCCTCGCGTCGGATTTCTCCGAAAGCGTACCTCGCCTGCGCCTGCCGAAGCAGGAGGGGTCCCTCGGGCCGGTAGCGTTTCTGAAGCGCCTCCTTTCCTTCGGGGCGGACCGCATCGCCCAGATCTTCCGCGGCTGGAAGGAACTCGAACCCAAGCACACGATCCTCGGCTTCTACCGGCGATAAAGCCCTTCGCTCTTTGATCTCCGTCTCGGGTCGCCCAGGTCTTGCGGCTCCGCGTCCGTCCGAATCCGCATCCCGGGGCGCGATTTTCCCCGCTCAGCCCCCCGTGGCCCACTGGTTTTTTCCCGTCCGAGAGGCACCAACACAACCCGGCCGTCGACGGAACTTCAAGGATGCGGTAGTTCTCCTTGCGAAAGGAGGACCATCGCATGGAGAGTTCGGAACTTGCGCTCTGGCGGTACTCGGTGATCGCGCCGCTCCTTCACCGCGGCGCGGGCGTGTCGGTGACCCAGATGGCAGGGGAGCTGGCCGCCCAAGTGAAGCAGGGCCCCGACGGCACGATCCGGGTCGCCGGCAAGGTCTTCGAGGTGCGCGCGCACCTGGCCGGCTCCCACGTCCGCGTCCGGTTCAATCCCAACGGCGCTACCAAGGTCTTCTACCGCCCCCTGAAGGATTCCGAGGCCCTCTTTGAAGAGGCCTTCCCGATCGAGTGATGCTCGGAGCGGGGCTGGGGAAGAGCTCGTTTCTCCGGCTCCTCGCTCAGGAGCTCAACCCGCGCGACCTGCGGCCCGTGCGCTTCTCTGGCCAGGGCACGGGGGTGATGGAGATCGTCTTCAAGCTTGCCGACGAGCTGGGCCTCGAGACGACGACCTGGTCGCGCTCGGCCGCCGTCAAGCTCCTGGTGGGAGGTCTCAAGCGCCTCTGTAGCTCGGGCCCCTTTCCCGTGGCCTTGATCGACGAGGTCCAGAACCTCACCGCTCAGGCCATCAACGTCGTGCGCGTGGCGGCGGAGGAGGCGATGCCCCCGCTCTTGGCCATGGTCTTGGCGGGCGACGACTCCTTCCGCCGGACGCTGGCCAGCCCCACCCAGGCGCCGCTCTCGGGCCGCTTGGCCGCGCGGATTCGCCTGGAGCCCTTCAGCGAGGGGGAGACGGAGGGCTTCATCGCCCACGCCTTCCGCACGGCCGGGATGCAGAACATCCTGGCGCCCTCCGCCGTCCCCACGGTCCACGCCGCGGCCGGTGGATCGCCGCGCGAGATCGGCCGGATCCTTTCGCGCGCGATGAACTTGGCCCTGGAGAAGAAGAGCCGGCTGCTTTCGGACGAGATCGTCCAGGGGGTGATCGATGACACCCGCTCTTAGCGCGCCACCCTTCCGGATCGTCCCGGTGGCGGGCGTCTCGCAGACCGTCCCGGATGAGCCGACCTGGCTCATCCGGGACCTCTGGGCCTACCAGGCGGTTGGCCTGATTGGGGGAGCGCCCAAAAGCTGCAAATCCTGGTTGGCCCTGGAGATGGCGCTTTCGGTCGCTTCGGGTCGACCGTGTCTGGGCCACTTCCAGCCGCTCATCACCGGCCCGGTCCTCCTCTACGCGGCGGAAGACTCGCCCCGCCAGGTCCGCCTCCGGCTCGAAGGCCTCGCCCAGGCCCGGTCTTTCGACTTCACCAGCCTGGATGTGCGCCTGATCCTGGAGCCCACCGTGCGGCTGGACCTCCCCAAGGACAAGAAGCGCCTGGAGTCGGCGCTCGCGGCGCACCGGCCGCGGCTGCTGATCCTCGATCCTCTCGTGAGGCTCCACCGGATCGACGAGAACTCCTCGGCCGACGTCTCGGCCCTCCTGGCGGATCTCCGGTCGCTCCAACGCCAGTTCGAGGTCGCCATCGTCCTGGTCCACCACACGCGCAAGGCCAACGGCGAGGCGACCGGCCAGGCGCTGCGCGGTTCGGGAGACCTTCACGCGTGGGGAGATTCGAACCTCTACCTCCGCCGAAACGCCCAGGACTTGGTTCTCTGCATGGAGCACCGCTGGGCCCGCTCTGGTGATCCGTTGGCGCTCCGGTTGGTCGACGAGGTCGGACCGCCTCGTCTCGAAGTGCTCGGCCCCGCAGCAGCGGTGGAGACCTCCGACCTTGCCGAGCAGATCCTGGCGATCCTTCGCGATCGGGGCTGCCCCGTGCCCCAAGAAGACCTTCGCGACCTCTTGAAGGTCCGCAATCAGCGGCTGACCGACGTGCTCCGTCAGCTGCGCGCCGCCGGCCGCGTCAGCCGCGGCGCCGGCGGCTGGTACCTCAACGGCGGCCCCCAGTAGCCCTCCCTCCTTGTCGTTCCGTTCCCCTCTTTAAAGGCGGGAACGGAACGCCTCCAGCCGTTCCAGTTATTCAATTCGGGAACGCCCGTGGTAAAGAGCGCGGCACTCCACACAAAATCCCTCCCCGCACCCATTCTCCCGGTAGTATGCCCGCTCCACTTCGATTTCTCCAAAAACCGAGCGACATGAAACCGGTTTGTGGCTGTGATATGCAAGCTTCCGGCCCCGGGGGTCCACAACCTCCGAAGCTTCGTCCCGTGCGGCTTCCCCCTCCAGCCGAGCTTCCAGCAGCAGCCGTCCTACTTCCATAAGCCCCATGAACGTCCTACGTTCCACAGCATCCAGGGTCTCCGCCTTGGGTTCGGTCGCCTCTGCCAGAAGCTCCTCGAACCGCCGGCGACACTTCTCTTTCTTCTGGTCCAACCCAAGGACGGTATTTACACTTCTCATGGGAGCCCCCTCTCTTCCAATGCTGATCTCTATAGCAACAGCAACGGATCAGGGGATTTCCCAATTTCAACGCTCTGCTTTGCTCATACCTCTAGCATTGACGCCCTTGCGGTTCCGTGACAATCAACCGAAAACAACCGCACCCTTTTGATTAAGCACCCACGCAGATATTTTACTGATTGCCTATTGGTGTCAATAGAGAATTTTCGACCTCGGCTTCAGTCCAGAAGCCGCATGCTGACGTGTTCGGCCGAGGGGATGCGCAGAATGGTCCCCGGCGTCAGTTCCATGGGAAAGAAAATGTCGTTGTAGTCGCAGATGATCCACCAGAGATCGGCCTGTCCCAGATAGCGATGGGCCAGCAAATCGACCCGATCCCCCTCGATCACCATGTGAAACCGCGGGCAGGCGTACTATAGACATGATGCGTCGCGTCTGGGCCCTGCTCGGAGGGACCTTCCTCCTCTCCGCCGCGGCGCGGCACCCCCAGCAGAAAAAGGAAGACCCCGCCGACCCCACCCTCAAACTTTCCCCCTGCCGTGGACGGGTCTATTTCGTGAACGGGCGCGCCCCGGACCGCGGTGTCGGCACCCCGGACCGGCCCTGGAACTCGATCGAGGCCGCGGCCCGCAACGTCCCGCCCGGATCGTGCGTGGTGGTCGCCGACGGCATCTACCGCGTGGAGCGGGTCGAGTTCGGCCCCGCCGGGAAGGGACCGCACGAGATGACCGTGTTCATGGCGGCGAAAGGGGCCCGGCCCATCTTCACCCGCCCGGACGAGTCGACCCCGCAGGTGGGGCTCGCCCCCTACGTCCGCCTCCAGGGGCTCTGGTTCGGGGGATCGAAATGGGCCGGCCGGGGCCTCGAGAGCCGCCCGGACAGGAAGCAGCTCCCCGAGAGCGGCGGGATCTTCGCCCCCGGCAGCAACCGGACCCCCGGCGGAAAGGAGATCGTGGGCTGCACGATCTTCGGCTACCACGCCGGGATCCTCATCGGCACGTCGCACAACCTGCTCCTCCACCGGTGCCGCCTCGTCCGCAACGGCCACGGGCACTTCGCCCATGGGGTCTACCTCTCCGGGGGAAAACCCCCGAACGGCTCCAACCACGTCATCGTGGACGACTGCACCATCGTGGCCGGCGAAGGCTACGGCCTCCACGAGTGGCACGACCCGCGCTCCTTCATCGTCACCCGCAACGTCGTCGCCCGGCACAGCTACGGGATCGTCATCAACGGCAGCGACCACGTGGCGGCCAACAACTTCGTGTGGAAGTCCAAGGGATTCACCTCCGGCCCCATCGGCCTGCGCCTGGCGGCGCGGCGCGTGATCGCGTGGGGCAACGTCCTCGGACCGGGGGCGCCGGGCATCGGCCGGCTGGAGGACGGCGAAGACGAAAACTCCATCCGCTACAACGCCTTCATCGGCGTCCAGCCGTTCGGGGCGGACCCGATCCGGTTCGACGCCCGCGAGATGAAGCCGCTCCTGGGCGCCTCGGAGGAGGAGATCGACGCGTCGTGCGCGGCGCTGGACAAGGCCTTCTCACGGCCGGTGGAGGAGATCCACGCCGACCGGACGATCGAGCCGGCCTTCGCCGTGCTCCGCCTGCGGATGCCCCGCGGCAGCCCCCTCCGCCGGGCGGCGCCGGCCTGGTTCGATCCGAAAATCCCCGGCGGGGTGGGCCCGGACGCCCCGGCGCCGGACACGAAGGAGGATTTCTGGGCTGCCTTCCGCCGCCGCGGCCTGCACCACTGGAACCTCGACGGCGAGGACCTCACGGAGAAGGCGAAGGGCGGCGCGCCTCTGGAACCCCTGGCGGGCTGCGGACCGGTGCCCCCGGACGGAAAGTGAAGGCGGCCGGCTACGGCTTCTCCAGAGGGACGATCGGCGAGTCCCACCCCGCGAGGTCGGAAGGCTTCAGGCCCGCCGCCCGGCGCCCGCGGTCCTTCCGCCACGTCGCGTTATATGGCCCCACGAAGCTCACGTCGGCATACGCCTTGATCGCATCTTCCAGCCCGGCGGCCCAGAAGCACGCGTTGACCAGCATCCGCCGGCAACCCTCGTTCTCGATGTCGTTGGAAGCGCCGTAGGTGCTGGTGAAGACGCGACCGCGGCCCCATCCTTGCCCTTGTAGGCCCGGGTCAACGCCGCAGGCACCGGCTTGCGCGTCTCGCGGCGGATCCGGCGTCATCCCCACAGGCAATATAGGATGTTTTTGAAACGCGGAAAGCCTGGCCCCCCCAGGCGGTATCTGCTATTCTCCTTGAGATCAAAAGGTGACGGAAGGATGCATATGTTTCGCGCATGGAGTTGTTTCGTTCGCTATGTCGCAGCCCCGATGTTCCCGATCAGGGGCCTGTGGATGGCGTTGAGCGTCGTGCCCGCCGTCGCCGAAACCCCGGTGGTGCTCGAATTGCACGGCGCCTTCCGCTCCACACAGCTTGAGCACCACACGTTGGCGGCGCATCCCGGTTCGGTGGCGCTCATTCTGCCGCGGGGCGATGGGACAAAAATCCACGCGTTCCACCCGCAGTTTGAATTGCCATCGCGCTACAACCGGTACAATCGCTTCCTCGGCCCGATGACCGTGGAGCCGGAGACCGCCATCACGCGCACCGGATCCAAGATCAGCGGCGCGGTGCACGCGAGCCGTTCCCTTGATTATCCGGGGACGGGCAGAATGACCCGCTACGCCGTGAACGTGACCGTTCAGGCCGAGCGCAACGCCCAGGGCATCTGGATCGGCTCGTGGAAGGATGCGAACGGCGTGACGGGGACCGTGACGGGCTTTGACGACCCCGCGCCGGCCTCCGCCCCCCTTCGGTTCTTGTTGCATTTTTCGGCTTCCTCGCCCAGCGGCTCAGCCGATAACACCAACTCCCTCTGCGTGCTTGTCGCCTACAACGGGAACACCCTCTCCTCCCTCCGCGTCATCCCCGGCATGGGACGTTTCACGTCGTTCGGCAATAATCCGCCTGCGCCGCGACCGGTCGCAAGCGCCGACGGCCGCTTGTTGATCGGATTGAGCATCTCGCCCAATCCCGGCGTGGATACGGAAGTCCGGTCTTCTTCCGGCTCGCATGCCGGCGACGCTTTCAATCTTTCCGCGCGGTTCACGGTGCACAGGATCAACAGCAATTTTGCGCGCACCGGCAGCTCCGATCACGTCGCTGAACTCACGTGGACCTCGATAGGCCGGCAGGCGTGGGGAACGGGGACGCTCGACGGCAAGCCCGTGGCCTGCTACGGACATCGCATAGACCCGGCGCAGCCCGGCATGCCGGGACCGATCACGCTGCCGCCGTTGCCCGCGAGCACGCTCGAGGCCATCGAGCGACGCTTGCCGATCGCGGCGCTGGCGCTCATTCACCACCCCGCGCATACGCGCATGATGTCGTTCACCTACCCGTCCGCTCTTCTGCAGGAAGGCGGCGGCGGTAAGCAATACGATCATGAATCCTTCAACGGTTATGGCGCGGTCAACGCGTTTCTGCTTGCCGCCCGGACGCTGAACGACCCGCGTCATCTGGCCGCCGCCGCGCGCGCCGGGCAATGGCTGGCCCAACGGCGTTCGCCGGCCGGGCTGGCCGCGTATTATAAAACCGGTTTCTGGTGGAGCCCGTGGCAGGGCATGGCGTTTCTGGACCTTTACCAAGCCACCGGCCACACGCACTGGCTGAATCTGGCGGTGGAGTACGCGCGGGTCGTCCGGAGCAAACAACGGCCGTCGGGAACATGGACCTACGTGGATCCCACGACTGGTGCGGTCGGGCGTTCCTTTGAACGCCACGACCGGTCCGGCGACTTTCACGAGTTCAACAACGGGGAAATACTGCTGTTTCTCGGCCGGTTGCGCAGTCGGGGCGTAAAGGAATTTGCGGACGTCGAAGAGAAGGCGACGGCCTGGCACCGACGGGCGGCGACCGGCGGCACATTTCACTGGCACAGCCGCCGTAACCCCTGGCCGTACGGAGATCCTAAGATCAAACCCGGCGAGCGCGCCGTCGAAAGTTTCCCTATCCTCACCTATCTGCTTTACCTGATGAAATATCGGGACGACGCCACCCCTGCCGAGGTGGACTCGCTGATCCAGTTTGTCGAGCGGCACGCGCTGGTGAACGACGGCCCCTTCGCGCCCTCCATACTGGGATATGAACCTCGGCATGCCCCCCAGGATCAACCGGCGCCCGCGACCTTTACCACCGCGCAGATGGCGGTCATTGATCTCCTTCGCTCGCGGCAATTCGGCAACAAGGCGGCGGAGAGCCGAGCGCACCGGATGCTCCGGGCGATCCTCAACGCGCAGGAACCCGACACCGGCATGTTTGACCACCTCGGACGCGACCTCGCCGGGCACGACCTCGGCGATCGGGGCCGGCTCTCCGAAGAATCCCATCAATATCTGATGCTGCGCTCGCTCACGCTCCAGCTCCTGCTGGAGGCGGGGGACCTCATGCGAAAACCGGCGCCGCCCGGCCGCGCCGATTCGTAGCGGACGGAGCCGCCGCCTCTCACGCCGCCGGATTGCCGTTCCCGCGGCGGAGCCGCCGCCCTGGAACACTGCGTTGTTCTTTCCTAAGTCTCGCGCAATAAGCAAGTTCGCATTGAGCTATGTCACGCGGCCTTCGCCGTCCTGAACACGATTCCGGTGATCTTGTCCGCGTGCCTGTTGACCCGCGCCAGCAGGTTGAGCAGGTGCACCTTGAATTCGGCGGCGTTGCGGAACAGGTGATTGGCCACGCCGGTCCGCTTGAGATGACGCCAGAGCCGCTCGATGTCGTTGAGGTCCGGGCTGTGGGTCGAGGGCCAGAAGATGTTGAGCCACTTCTGGACCTCGGGCTGATCGAGGTAGGCCTGAAGTCCCTTTGCCTTGTGGGCGCGCGAGTTGTCCCACACCAACAGGACGGGCGTACGAATCGATCGAGCCCACGCCACCGGCTGCTGAGCGATCACCAAGCAACCCCACTGGTTGTTCGTGTCTTGGACTTGATGGAAGAACTTCCCCGACTTGTAGTCGATCGCCCCGAAGACGTAGTGCTTGCGATTCCTGCCCGGCGTGGGAACCCGCGGTTGCCGGCCCTTCAGGTGCCACATGCGCGTCAGGTACGGGTAGAGATTGAGACTGCTCTCGTCCCCGAAGCGGAGGCGGTGGAGCGCATGGGCCTTGAGAGCCCTTTTTTTAGCCTCTTCGCGAAAGACCCGTGATGGCCCGCACTTGCTCCAGCGGAATCCCGCTCGCCAGCATCAGCAGTACGGTAACGCGACGCAAAACGCGAGAGTCCGCGCAACGCGTGCTGAGCTTTCTGAGGCGTCTGCCTTACGATGGTGATAGATTCGGAGATCTGTTCCCCCTCATGATACCCCTCTCTCCTATAACTTCCCGAGAGGGTCATTATAAGGCCGCTCATCGTCGAATGCGAACTCATTTATTGCGAGCTACTTACCTTACGGACGGGGGCTCAAGCACTTCGGTGGGTGGTACCTCGGGGAAGTAGATCGTGGAGTACCCCAGTGCCGATGACACCGCCCGGCCCGACTTGGACCGCTCGACGCTGCTGCGGCCGGAGGACATCGCGCAGACGATCCTCTACCTGCTGTCGCTCTCCGACCGCGCTGCGGTGGATCAGATATACATCCCCGGCGTTCGAGTCAGCCGTTTTGACTACCGGCCGTCACGCACACGTCTCGCGTCGCTCAAAACCTCTTTTACAGGATCCGCCTTGACTTGGGGTAATCCTGGGATAACATGATTCAGAGGTCAACAAATAAAGAACGGGGTCGGGGCAAGGTTCTCCCCTCATGGCCGTTTCACATGCGTCGGTGATTCTTTACCGGCGCGTCATCGAACAGATTCATAATCCTGACCTTCATTTAGCGAGGTTCTCCTGATTCCAGTACGCTTCCTATTAAGTGTAGGGCCCCGCACGCTGGCCATCTTCGCCCTGATCGCGGCCTCATGTCATGAAAAGAGCCACGATGGCGCCGCAGTGATGGTTGTAAACCCCATCTCACGTAATGACACTGTAGTAATCCCACCTGGTTGCCGATTAGAGAGAGAATGCGGAAGCCGCGGAGCGCCGGAGGCGCTGCGATGGTCGGCGGGTCGGAGAAAAGGCGCCCAGTTCGACGCTCAGGATAAGTACCTCCTCGATAACCGCCATCTCTTCGTCCAGCATCACCTGAGCCCCGCCGAACAGGCCTCCCTCGGATGAACCCGGTGGGCTTGCTACAGTGTCCAAATGCATCGCGGCAATCCTGACGGCAACCGCGTCGGATCCCGGGCCCGGCATACGCAAGGCGGCGTTCCTTTCCCCGGGGCGGGTGAATCCCGCGGACATCCAGGAGGAGAAAGCAAACCTGCGGGATGAGACGATCGGCCGTCTCGCTCTGGAGGATCCTGATCCCGGCGTACGGGCACTGGCCGCTCAAGTCGCAGGACGGCGAATGTACGGGCCACCTCCTCCGCGCAGGAATGCCTTCTTCGGCAGCCTGCCGATACTCCGCCCAACGACCAATTAAGCCGCAGGCCATGCTATGATGTGAGAGGATGGGAGACGGCTCGTATCACCTCGTGGGCGCCGCAGGCTCCGGGATGAGCCCCCTGGCGCAGGCGCTACTGGCCGAAGGCTTCGCAGTCACCGGCTCCGACCGATACATCGACCAGGGACGCCAACTCGACGTGGTGACCAAACTCGCCCGCGCAGGCGTCCGCTTCTTCCCGCAGGACGGCTCCGGCGTCACGCCGGCCACCCGCGCGGTGGTCCTCAGCACCGCGATCGAACCAGGTAACCCCGACCTCGAGGCCGCCGCGCGCCTCGGAATACCCACCCTGCACAGGTCGGAGGCCCTGGCGGAACTACTTCGCGACCGCGAGTCGGTCGCCGTAACCGGTACCAGCGGCAAGACGACCGTCACCGGCATGATCGGCTGGATCCTGGAGCGTCTCGGCGCCGACCCCACGGTCGTCAACGGTGGCGTGGTCGTCGGCTGGGATGGACCCGACGCCGTGGGCAACTTCCGCCGCGGCCGAGCGGGTCTATGGATCTTCGAGGCCGACGAGAGCGACCGGTCGCTGTTGCGCTACGATCCCGACTGGGCGGTCATAACGAGCGTTTCGGCCGACCACTTCAGGCCCGACGAGGCCAGGGATATCTTCCGGCGGTTCGCCGCGCGGGTGAAGAAGGGGACCATTGAGCGCGACGACACGGCCCCACCGTGGCGCGGCTTCCGGCCGGAGGCCGGGCCGGAGGGCTCCCGGTTCGAGTATCGCGGCCATGAATTCCGGGTGGCGCTCCCGGGCCGACATAACGCGGAGAACGCGCTGGCGGCCGCGATGCTCTGCGAGCGGCTGGGGCATCCCCCGGACCGGATCGCCGGGGCGCTGGCGGAATTCCGCGGGATCAGGCGCCGCCTGGAGACCGCCGGGCGCGCCCGCGGGGTCACGGTGATCGACGACTACGCCCACAACCCGGCGAAGATCCGCGCGGCTTGGGAGGCCGTCCGGCCGCATTTCCGAAGGGTCATCGCCGCCTGGAGGCCGCACGGTTTCGGGCCGCTGGCGGCCGTGGAGGACGACCTCCGGGCGCTCTTCGCGGAGATGGCCCGCGGCGGGGCGGTCGTCCACATCCTGCCGGTCTACTACGCCGGGGGCACGCCGAAGGCGTCGGTCAATTCCGACCGCCTGGCGCGCGAGGCGGGGGCCGACTGGGTGGAGGGCTTCGAGGCGCTGGCGGGCCGGATCGCGCGGGAGGCGCGCGAGGGCGACGTGGTGCTGCTTATGGGCGCGAGGGATCCCGACATCCCGGCGGCGGCGCGGAGGATCGTGGAGGCGCTCCGCGGCGGATCATGAGCCCTCCAGCGGTACGGTAGCGTCTCCCCTGCCGGCCGCGCCAGCGCGCCCGGCCTAAGCGCGGCGCCGCTCCTTCAATACCCCTCTCGAACAGGGCGCGCACTTTCGGTTTGCGCAGGTTGGTGCGGCCAAGCCCGTGTGATAATCTGACCGGGGCACCCGAAGGCACCACAGACTGTTGCTCCCTCCGGGGAAGCACACTGGCTGGCGGAGTGGGGAGTAACGCACGTGGCGATGAAATCCGCGGGCGTCTACTGGCAGCCGGTCTTCAACAATGCGGGGTAGCCTGCGGAACAAGAAGGCCGAACTCGCCGAGGCGCTTCACGGGCGAGTCAAACCGCATCGCCGGTTCCTGCTGAAGGAACCGCTGGGGCACGTCGCCTCCGGGAGCTCGGTTACGAAGTCCGTCTCAAGCTGAAGGCACCTGCAGCGGAATGGGCGTTCTGCGCGGAAGGCCCAAGCGGACGGCCTCGGGGATCTCGGGACGTTCGACCGCCCGCCAGCTCCATAACTTCCGGCCGACCCCGCCGGGATCGATGATGAAGACCTCGTCGCCCCCGCACAGGACCAGGTGTGCCCCGCCGCGGGGGGGGACCAGGTCGCGGGCGCACGCCGCCGGCCACAGGATCAGTAAGAGAAGCGCTCTCCGCGTCACGGCTCGGCGTCGGCCTCCACGACCTCCTCGGGCAAGAGAAGCTCCTCTCCCCGCCGCGCCAGAAATGGAGGAACGGTCATCAGCAACCTCTGCCCCACGCAGCTCTCGAACTTCCACAGGCGGCCGTCCTGGCCGGGGGGCACCGCAGCCTTGAACCACCCCTCCTCCAGCCTGGCGAAATCCAGCGCCTCGCGGCCTTCGGCGTCAAGGAGCTTGCCCGACGGGCGCGGCGCCCAGTTCGCCACGCGCGACGACCAGCCGCCGACGAGCCCGGTCCCCCGGGGCACGTAGAAGTAGAGACTCCAAGGCCCCCGGAAATGACTGGTGACGCCCGGCGTGTCGATCCCCGATTCCACCGTCACCGGCATTCCCTCCGGCCACTGGATGCGCGTGAAGTCGCCGCCGTCCAGCGTCTCGACCCGGTGAAGTCCGGCGTGCGGCGTATTGAGGACCACCTCGTAGGTCCTCCCGTCCGGGCGGGGGCTCTCGTCGACCGCGACAGGCTCGAGCGAGACCTCCTGGGGGGAATAGAGGCAGATCTTGGGCATTCGGTTGGCCCAGACCTTCTGCACCGTGACCTTGAGTTCGAGCCTGCCCGGCGCCTTGGGGATCCATACGTGGTAGCGCTGGTGGTCCTGCGCCTCGGAGGGGAAGCGGCCGGGGGCAACCTGCGGCAGCTTGAGCCGCCCGGCGGCCGGGACGAGTCGCTTGCTGAATTCCTTGCCGGCGAACCCGGGGTCGACGGGGGTGTTCTTCGCGATCCCTTCCTCAAGGATCTTCGCCGTCTCCTCCTCTCCGAAAGGCGTGTCGTCCTTCAAGGGATGCCCCGGCGTCAGCGCCGCCTTCTGGCCCACGGTCCGGCACCAGAAACCGTAGCTGTGGACCATCATCGTCTTCCGCATCCGGTAGGCGTGGCGGGCCGCATCCTCTATCCTCACGCGGCCGGCCTGGTGGCCGTAGTAGAGCTCTGCGTGGCGGGTGTAAAGGATCAAGGCGTCGATACGCTCCTTCACCCGCTGGTTGCCGGCCGCCGCGCGCCGCGCCTCGGCAAGGTACCGGTACATCCGGCCCACGATGTCCGGCGGAGGGCGCTTCTGAACGTCCTCCGTAATCAGCTTGTAGAACTCCCTCATCGGGCCCCGCGCCGGGCCGAACGCCTTCTCGACGAAGTCCTCGACTAGGGCGTCGAGCCGGGGGGCCTCGCGGATATCCCAGAGGATGCGTGCGGCCGCGTAGTAGCCCAGGCCGCATGGACCCCAGCAGTCGCCCGCTTCCGCGTCGTAGAACCGGGCGCCCTGCCGGTGGAACTTGACCAGCGAATCGCGCACGACGGAGGGCCTTGAGGCCTTTGCGCCGCGGGGCAGGTTCCAGTCCCAATCCACTACGCTGAGATAATCGTAGACGCCGATGGCGGCCCCCCGCGCCTTCCAGCCCTCGACCACCTGGTCGAAGGTGAGGCCTCCCCCGATGAAGGCGGTGGTGGCGCTGACGATCACGTTGGGATGAACCTTGACCGACGGCGGGGCGGAGTGCTGATGATAGGCGTATATGCCCACGTACTTGGGACCCAACCCCAGGGCGTTTACCGCGGAGGCCGCCTCGTTGGCCAGGGTCACCACGCGGTCGCTGACGCCGCCCATTCGGGCGCACGGCTCGCACTCGCACCAGCGCCCTCCGTCGCTCGGTTCCATCGATATGCTGTCTAGCCGAGGATTCCGGCGGAACGTCTGCACGGCATGTTCCACCACGAGCCGCCTCAGCCCGGGGTTCGAGATGCAGAACTTGAGGTCGCCCCCGCTGGTGCGCCGCCTGCCGCCGACCAGCGCGAGGTACTCGGGATGCTTCTCGAACTCGGGCCTGTTGGCGGCGATGATGGCTTCGTACGCGTGCCCGCTGTTGAGATCGAATCCCTTCACCGCGCGGTTTCTGCGGCACCACTGGCGGTATGGCTCGTCGTTGTAGCCCCAGAGGCCCCAGTTGTACCAGATCCTGCGGGCATGGAAGGAGGGGCTGCATCGCTCGTCAACGGCGATCCTGAGATCCCTCGGCGCGGGGATCACCTCCCAGGTGGGTCCGGGGAAGAACTGCCGGTGGCCGAGGCGGTGGAGGAGATCCCACACCGCGTGGGAGACGGCCAGGTCCGAGGCGCCCAGCAGGTAAAGCCCCCGCGGGCCGGATCTGAGGATGTAGTCTTCCCGCTCGAACGGCCCGGCGCCGAACCGAGCCTCGAAGGGTGGTTTGGCGAAATCGGAGGGCAGGCCCACCACGATGCCGCCTTGCCCGTCGCCGGTCTGGACCTTGAACTCCGCGCCTCCCATCATGCCCAGGTGCCGCGCCAGCTCGGCGGCCGAATTCTTGACCGCCTCCGATGCGCCGGCGCCGACGATCACCGGCAGGAGCGCCCGCCCCCCGCGGGAGAGTTGGATCTCCTGCGGAGGAGGGCCGGCGCCGAGTGATGCCAGCGCCAGAAGAGCGGCCGCGCCGCGCCACAGCGGTACTGAGCGTTCCTTGATCATCTCATTTCGGCCTAGGGCGGGGTCCCACCTTGGAGACGTCGATCGGCTTGAAGCCGATCTTCGCCGCGGGCGATCCGGGCCTCAGCGTCCAGGCCCTTGGCCTTCCACTCCGGGGGCAGCCCCTGCGTCCCGTTCGGGTTCCAGAAGAGGTTCCTCTCGAAGCGGAACTTGTCGCCGTCCCAGTTGCCGGAGAGGAGCTTGCCCTCCTTCCAGTATACGATGCTTGGATAGACCTGCCCGCCGCGGGCTGGCCCTCTATCTTCAGGGCGTGGACGTGGCGGGAGACGATCGCCTCCGAGCGGGTGGGATCCTCCCCGGGCCGCGGGTAATAGTAGATCTTTCCTGCCTTGCGGGCGTGGTACCACTGGCCGGGGCGCTCGAGCGCCTCGAATACGTTCTCCACCCAGTAGCGCGCGGGCTTCTGGCCGCGGTCGTCCGTGAGCCGGAAGATGCTGCGCTTCCGCAGCGTAACGATACGTTCGGCCTCGTCGATGCCCTCGACGGGCATCCTGGAGTCCACCCAGAAGTGCAGCGCGACGATCTCGACGTCCTGTATGTTCTGCCAGTTCTTGAGACCCCCCGCCGCGTCGGCGCCCGCCTGGGCGGCCAGCAGGAACGCCAACATGAGGGAAGTCATAGCGGCCTCGACAAACAAGACCTGATCACCGGCCCCCACTATTGATACGTCTCCCCGCCGCGGTCGATCTCCCTTTCACAAGGTCGCGCCCGCCGCTACAATTGGCGCCGGGGCCATGGACGGGAAGCAGCCCGCGGCGGGTAAGAGGCGGATCCTCTACGATTCCCAGACCAACTCCTGCGTGGAGCTCCCGCCTGGGACCTACGAGCTCGTGGTCGGCCGGGAGGCCTACGACGGCCTGCCGGTCCCGATACTGCCGGATAGAAGGAAGGGGGATTCGTTCCACCTGAAGGAGAATCTGAGGACCCGCGTGGGGAACATCATGGCGGCGGTCATAAACACCATTTCGCGGCACCACGCGATCTTCTACGTCCGGGAGGACGGGGTCCTCTTGAGGGACGCCGGGAGCCGGGAGGGGACCAAGATCAACGGGGTTTCCCTGAGAGGCTCCGACAAGGGGACGCTTGCGAACAAGGACGAGGTGCAGCTGTCCGCCTGGAGCCTGATGTACTACGACGACCCTTCGGACATCGAGAGGATAATGGCCAAGAAGCCGGGGATCTACAAGTTGCCCTCCCAGCGCACCGGGCCGGGACCGTGACGCATTGGAGCGATCCCAGGGTCGGCCTGGTCGATGACTCGGTGCTGGACATTTATTCGAGGCAAAGGACCTTGCCGTGCTGGGTCGAGACGTAGAGCCGGCCGTGGGCCGCGGCGAGGCCGTCGGGGACCGGCGGCGACCCCAGGCGGATACGCCGCTCTCCGATCCGAAGCTCCCCGTTGGCGCCGGCCGCCACAACCGTCCCGCCCGCCAGGATCAGCGCCGCGTCCCCCGCCGCCCCGAAGTGGATCTTACGTTCGTCGAATGCCGCCGGGGGCTTCTGTTGCACCGCCTTGGTCTGGCGGATCCCGTAGCCCCAGAGCCCGCGCGGCACCGAGATCCCGCGCGCCTGATATTCAAAGCTGTCGACGACCATCTTCCAGTCCCCGTTGGATGGATTGAATATCCACCGGGACATGGCGACCTTGTCGCCGTCCTTCACCAGGATGTCCACCGGCTCGAAGTCGAGCCCGATCTTGATCTTCTTGGGTTTCTCCACGACCATGGTGGAATACCAGCCCTTGAGGACGAGTTCGGCGATCGTCTTCTCCCAGACGACCTGGCCGGTGGCGGCCCTGAGGGCCACCACCCGCACGCCGCCGTCGCACATGGGGTGGCGTCCCGCGGCCGCGTAGACCACGCCCGCCTCCGCCAGTACGCTCCCCGCCGCCGGCCATGGCGATTCGAACTGCCCGTACGCGGAGATGCGGCTCTCGTGCGGTGCCGCGCGGAAGTACCATGCCGGATCTCCGGTGGCTGCGTCGAGGGCGTAGATCCAGCCGTCGTGTGACCCGAAGATGCAGAGGCCCTCGTGGATCGTCGGCGGCGTGTCCACGCGGCCGCCCGCCGTGAAGCTCCACCGGATGCGCCCCGTGCGCGCCTCGAGGGCCACCACGCGGTGCTCGTGGGGGACGGCGACGTAGACCGACTCTCCGGCGGCCGTCGGCTGGGTGAGGATGCCCTTTACGAACGGCGAGGCCTTCCACTCCTCCAACAGCGGCCCGGAAGTTATGCGGGCCACCTGGACGCCCCAGGCGGCGCGGGGTCCCGGGCTCTTCAGCGCCTGGGGCGCGGCGTTGCTCCGGTGGGCGTCGTGGCGGTATGTCGGCCAGTCGGCGTCCGGGTCGGCCGCCGCGGCGGCAGACCGGCCGCGCGGCGCCGCCGGCGCCGGCCTCAACAGGGGCTCCTCCGCCGGCGCCCTCCGCGGGGTCTGGCCGAGTCCCATGTAGCCCCTCAGCATCGGGAAGCACTCGCACTGGACCGGGAAGGTGTTCAGGAGCCCGTTGGCCGGGACGAACGGGTTGCGGCAGGCGGCGCGGAACATCCGGGCCCTGGAGACTCCCCCCGTCTGGAGGTCGGTGAACTCGCACTCGGGGGCGATGAAATACCGGACGGAGGCCACGGGCGCCGCGCAGTGCTTGCCGCGGCTGGGCCATTTCTTGACCTCCTTGCCGGTGGCCGGATCGAAGGCGACGATCTTGTTCCCCTTCATCTGGAGCCACAGGAGCCCGCCGATGAAGAACGCCCGCGCCTCCTGGTAGTGCGTCATGTCGGGCTCGTAGTCCTTGGTCCACAGCGGCCTTCCGTCCCGCGCGGAGAAGACCAGGATGCCGCAGCCGGTCCCGTCATCCTTCCAGGTGGGGCGCTCCACCGCCAGGTAACCGCCGTGATAGGTGCAGGTGGCCGCCTCGGCGATCTTGGGATCCTCGGCGCGCCAGCGCTCCTTGCCGCCGGCGGCGTCCAGCGCCACGGCGGCCGATCCGCAGAGCGCGTAGACAGAGCCGTCGCCGGCGACGATCCGGCGGGCCGGCAACTTCGTCTCCCAGAGGAGAGTGCGGCCGGCGGGGTTGTAGGCGCGCACGGCGGAGCCGTCCAGGACGATGAGGCGGCCGCCGTCCAGGAGTATCTCCCGCGGATCGGACACCTCGCCGTATTCTGCCGCCCGCTCCCCGGTGGCCGCGTCCAGCGCCACGAGCCTTTCGCCGTCGGCGACGTACAGCCGCTCCGGGGTCGCCACGGGTTTGGCCTTCGTGGGCCGCTTTCCGGCCTTGCCGGCGTCCTTGGGGGCCGTCAGGGGGACCTTCGCGCCGGTCTCCTTGTAGTAGCGGACCGTCAGGGGGCGCGTCCAGAGGTGCCTGCCGTTGTACGAGTCGCGGGCGGTGACGGCGTCGTCGAAGACATAGAAGTTCCGTCCCCCGGAGGTGACCATGAGGTGGTCGTAGTACCACTTGCGGCCGCCGGCGTCCTGCGGGGGGCCGGCCACCCACCTGAGCCCCGTGGGGACCGCCAGCGCCGCGTCCTGCGAGACCATGTTGCCGTCGGCCCCGTGGCGCCAGTGGGTCCAGTCGCCGAAGGTCTTGGGTCGCGGTTTGCGGATCTGGCGCCACGAGAGGCCCGTCCTGACCCACGCCGTCCCGTCGGGGGCCAGGACCCGCTGCATCTCCGTCTCTCCCACTGAGCCGGGATTCTCGGCGACGATGACGTTCACCAGGTCGTCCGCGTATGGGAGCTGAGGCCCCCTGAAGAGATCCACCGACGCCGCGCCATAGAGCCCGCGCTCCTCGAGCAGCCTGCGGGCCGCCGCGGCGGAGGCGGGGTTCGATTCGAGGGCGTGGATCAGCAGGATCCCCTTCTCCGCCAGGCGCGCGGTGAGCGTCCCGTCGCCGCAGCCCAGGTGGACCCCGAAGGCGGGGGCGCGCGTGGCGGCGCGGACGACTTCGTCGGTGGATATCCCCTGCGGCGGCGCGGCGAGCACGCCGGCGGCCAGGATGGTGAGGGCGGATTTCAACATGGGGTCCCTCTGTCGGAGCTTGATCCCGCTGCAATCATTATAGTTCGTATTTTCCCCCTGTGACGGCGTTTTCCCCGGAGAATGTTGAAATCGCGGCCGCGGGGTGGTCGAATTTAGAAACGGATGAGGCAGCCGCCAGCGATCTTCCTGGGCGAGGGCAGGGTCTACCGGGCGGACACCTGCGAGCCGCTCAAGCGGGCGGCCCGCAGGGGCGAGCTGGGACTCGCGGCGCGCGGCAGGCGGGGCTATCCGGGATCGCCCCTGCCGCGGGGGAAGCTCGAGCAGATATGCTCCGTGGGCGTATGGGACGCCCGGCGCGACCAGTCCTGGGGCCTCCCGTGGCACCGCAACGAGGGGATCGAGTTCACTTACTTGGCCCGCGGGAGCCTGTCCTTCCGCGTGGAGGACCGGTTCGTGAGGCTCCGGCCGGGCCACCTGACGATCACCCGGCCCTGGCAGGTCCACAGGCTGGGGGATCCCAACGTGACGGCGTCGAGACTTTACTGGCTGATACTCGACGTCGGGGTCAGGCGCCCGAACCAGCCGTGGCGCTGGCCGGAGTGGCTGATGTGCTCCCCGGCCGACCTCAAGAGGCTCACGAGGCTCCTGAGTCAGAACGAGGAACCCGCGTGGCGTGTCGGGGGGGAGGTGGAGCGATGCTTCGAGCGGATCTCCGGGGCACTCGCGTGCCGGGGCGCGTCGTCCCTGGAGACGCGGCTCAAACTGGGGGTTAACGAGCTTCTCGTGACGGTGGCCGACGTCCTGGAGCGCAAGCGCATCCCCCTGGACCGCCGCCTCAGCGGTACGCCGAGGACCGTGGAGATGTTCTTGAAGGGCCTCAGGGAGAACATCGAGTATCCCTGGGATCTCGGCCAGATGGCGCTGCAGTGCGGGCTGGGTCGCACCAGGTTCGTTCACTACTGCCGGCTGGTGACGGGGATGTCCCCGAAGGAGCACCTGCGGCGCTGCAGGTTGGAGGCGGCGGCGCGGATCCTGCGGGAGCGGCCGGACGCGAACATCACCGACGTGGCGCTCTCCTGTGGATTCGGATCCGGCCAGTACTTCGCCACCCTCTTCCGTCGCTGGCGGGGATGCACCCCTTCGGAGTACGCGCTCGGGCGGGGAAAATGAAACGGGGCGCCTCGCGGCGCCCCATCTCCTGATCGCTTTTCCGCGCTACGGCTGGGCGGCTCCCTTTGGGGCCTTCTCGGAGGGCTTGAACGACGGCCCGTCGTACCAGAACTCGGGGAACGCCGCTTTTATCCTGGGATCGGGCTCCTCGAAGGGGGGCTTCTTTTGGTCGGGATACAGCTTCTCGTGGAAATTCCGCCAGTTGGAGTCCTTCCAGAAGTTGTCGAGGAACATCAGGCCGATCTTGGTGGTGAGATTGGAGGGGTGGTCGGCCTTGCCCATCTCCATGCGCATCATGTCGTAGAAGAACAGCCCGCTGAAGGCCGAAGCGACGAACGCCAGAAAGATCAGGAAGGTCCAGATCGGATGGGCGCGCTTCCGCTCGATCTCCTCCTCCACGGCCACGGGGATCCGCGCCGCCGTGCGCCTGGCGGCGCGGCGGGGGGCCGGGGCGGCGGGCCTGACGGGCTCCGCCACCGGCTCGGTGACCGCCTCCGCCTCCACGGTCTCGTCGGCCGCCTCGTCGGCGAGCTTCAGGGGCTCGGTGGAGAGGCCGGTGTCGGTTTCCTCCTCGATGAAGGTTTCTTCTTGGTCGCCCGCCGTATCGAGGGGTTGGACCACCAGCTCCTCCTCCTCGGGCTCCTTCGCCGTCGGCTTCTTCTCCGGGGCCTTGGGCTTGGAGGCCGCCAGCTGGGCGGAGGTGTCGGAGAGGGCGGCGGTTTCCTGGCCGATGTCGAGATCGAGGACCGTCTCGTCGGTGGTCTCCGACGTCGGCGTGGAGGGCAGGATGATGGTGGGCTCGGTTATGCGGCCCTTCTTGAGGCTCTCCACGTCCTCCTTCTTGAACTTCATCTTGTTCTCGTCGCGGAAGGCGCGGAGTTCGCCTTCCGAAACCATCCGCTTGAGCTCCTCCTCGCCGAGCTCGAGCTCACGCATCACGTCTTCGAAGCTGAAATAGTCTGCCACGGCTCCTCCGAGAAACGGTCTACTTTGGCGACTTCATTTGCGACCTCTTGAGCTCCGCGATTATGTCCGACACCCCCGGCCTCTCGTTGTGGTACTCGTGCATGTCCATGTCGAAGGTGATGTTCCGGGCGGCCACCAGCTTGATCGAGCGGGCCCCGTTGGAAACCTGGTAGCAGCACAGCGTCAGGAACTCGTCCTTCGACGAGATGATGCTGTCCCTGTCGTCCTTGGTGTCCGCCCCAGGCGGGCGCTTCGGGGCGGGGTGCTTCCAGAGGATCCAGACGACGTCGTTCATCTGGGTCTGCGATCCGCCGATGCCCATCACGATGTTCCCGCCGGCGTTGTCCACCGCTTGGGCCACCGCGTGGGCCTGGGGCTCGCGGTTCTGAAGGATCACAAGCGTCAGAAGAACCACCGCGATCCCCGCTAGTATGCCCAGCGAAAACTGGCTCAACCTATGCATCCGCAGCCCTCCGAGCAGACATTTCCCCTCGGATATTTGACACCGCCCATCGGCGCCGTGTCAAGCGAATTTGGGGGAGTCCGCCCCCACTATGATAGACGGGCGGAGGTCCCTGTTCTTGCGGAAAAATGGACCCCATTGCGGGGGTCACCTGGGGGGGGGCTGGACTTTGGCGCCCCGCAGCCTGACGTCGTCCCAGTTCGTGGTGTCGTCGAACGAGCCTATGCCGACCCGCCCCCAGGTGAAGGTCTTGTCGGAGGCCGTCATCGAGGGCGTCTTCATGTCGTCGAAATATACCTCTATTGTGCCGTCCCCGGCCCTGCGCAGGACCTTGACGTCGTGCCAGCCGTCGGTCCAGTTCGATCCGTCGGTGTTCTTGGTGGTGATCTTCGTCCGGGGCGCACCGTTGACGATCAATATCTGGTGCGACTGGTCGTCGGTCTTCTTTCCCAGGTGGGCGTAGTAGTAGTGTGCCGGATCCTGGTGACCGAAGAAGAGGCATGCGTCGCGGTGGGGGTAGTCCTTCACCGTGCTCTGCACCCTGGCCTCCAGGATGAAGTCGCCCACGAGGACGTCCTTCAACAGGGCGATGTTGAAGGGGCTGCGGTGGGGAGGGTTGTAATCGCTCTTCTTGACGAACTGGCTGTAGCACTTGCCGCGGGGGCCGTCGATGATCTTCCAGGCCTTGGGGTCGGTTGGCTCCCAGCGGTCCGCCCCGTTCTCGAAGTCCTCGGAGACAAGCAGCGGCAGCTCCGGCTCCTGTCCCCGGCGGGGGGCCGCGGCGGCCAGCGTCGCCGCAAGAAGGAGGAAGGCCTGCAGCGCGAATCGGTTCATGATGATCTCCTGCCGGAGAATATCTGTTCCAGGAGGCCGAGGAGCGCCTCCTTCTGGAAGGGCTTCTCCACGTATGCCGCCGCCCGGAGCTCCTGTGCCTTTCGGAGATTGGCCGAGGCGTCCTTGGCGGTCAGGAATACCAGGGTCATGGCCGCCAGGCCGGCGTCGGCGCGCATCCTTGCGGCCAGCTCGAAGCCGTCCAGCGCCGGCATGGCTATGTCGAGGATCGCCATGTCCGGCCTGGTCTCCGCGGCGAGTGCGACGGCCTGCGTGGGATCGACAGTGCAGTGGACCTCGTAGCCGGCGTCCGACAGGATCTTGCGGAGTATCTCCACTATCTTGGGATCGTCGTCCACCACGAGTATGCGCCCTGCGGCCACGGGGCAGATTATATCAGGCGCGCGCCGCGGCGGAAGCATTCGCCGCCGCGGGGCTCGAGCCCCGGAGGGCTACGGGTTCTTGTTCCTCTTGCGGTCGTTTTCTTCCTGCCGGCGGCGATCCTCTTCCTCTTCTTTCCTGGCCTTCTCGTAGGCCTCCCTCATGACGGGCGGGGTCAGCTTGGGATTGTGACCCGGCACGTTGAGGTGGCTCGCCTTGAAGTCGTAGGTCACCTCGCGGACGTCGACGAGGTCGAACGCCTGGCCGTTGTTCGTCGCCCTGTACAGGCAGAGGGCGAAGCGGTCGTGGTCGATCTTCTGGCGCTCGCGCGGCTTGTCGCGGAAGAGGATCCAGCAGAGGTCGTTCAGGTTCTGCTGCGAGCCGCCGACGCCCATCGTCACGGGGCCGACCTCGCCGTCCGCGGCGGACGCCGCCTGCGGGCGGACGTCCGGGGGCGGGGAGGGCTGCGCTGGCGCCAGGGTGGCCGCCGCCAGGATCGATCCCGCCGCCAGGTGGAGCGCGTTTTTCATGGCCTTCTCCGTTACAATGCGGGCCGCATCGGCTCTTCCACGACGCGGCGGCCTGGAAGTTCCCGGGAAACGTTCCGCCGGTTCCGGGGTATTAAGTTTATGGAAACGCCTGCCCGTCTCTCGTATGGAGGTGGCTCATGGGCCCGATCACCCGCCGGCAATTCGTCGGAGGCGCCGCCGCGCCCGCGCTGGCCATCATGGTCGTCTCCCCACGCGTCCTTGGGCGGGGCGGCAGGGCCCCGAGCGAAACCCTCGGGGGGGCACTCATCGGCTGCGGGGGACGCGGGCCGGGCACCTACGACGGCATGAAGAAGTTCCTGGAGAAGGCGGACTTCCAGGTGGAGCTCTTGGCCCGCTGCGACGTCCGGTTCGCCGACAAGGCGGACAACCAGGCGGTCTACGCGGACTACCGCCGGGTGCTGGAGCGCAAGGACATCGACGTCGTGGCGATCGGCACGCCGCCGCACTGGCACGCGCTCATATCCATCGCCGCCGCCGAGGCCGGCAAGGACGTCCTGTGCGAGAAGCCCATGACGCGCTTTATCTCGGAGGGGCGCGCCGTGGTGGAGGCATTCAGGCGGTACAACCGCATCTTCCAGATAGGCACCTTCGGCCGGTTCGGGGACAGCCGCGACAAGAACAAGGTCCTGATCCACAAGATCATGACCAGCGGGCTGATGAAGAACTGTCCCGCCGTGATCTTCCGGAAGAGGGGCTTCAAGGTGAAGGAGTGGAGCGGGCGTCTCAACGTCGCGCCGCAGCAGCCGCCGAAGGGGCTCGACTGGGACTTCTACGTGGGCCCCTCGCCCATGAAGCCCTTCGTGCGCGACAGGTTCGGGGGCACCCACAGGAATTACTGGGACTACGAGGGCGGCGGCCTGGCGGACATGGGCCAGCACCACCTGGAGGGTTTCAACTGGACCTACGGCAAGGACTACACCAGCCCCGTTGAGATAGAGGCCCACGCCCCGGTGGCCCACCCGGAGGTCACGGGGATGTGGGGCTGGGTGGAGATGAAGTATGCCGACGGCCTCACGCTGGTGCTCGAGAGCGGAGAGTGGGGAGAGCCATACAACCGCAAGCAGCCCCGCGATGTCAGGCTCGCCGACCTGGACGAGGACGCGCAGAGGAAGGTCAGGGAGATGCCCGATCCCGAGCCGCTACTCGATTTCGGCCAGGCGGTCCGTGCGAGGAAGCCCGCCGGCGGCCATCCGGAGGCGGCCCACCGGACCGCGTGCCTGCTTCACTTGGCGAACCTGGCGATCCGCACCGGCAGGAAGATCAGATACGACCCGGTGAAGGAGCAGGTCATTGGCGACGAGGAGGCGAACCGCCTTGTCAACCAGCCCATGCGGGCCCCGTGGCGCCTGTAGGAGGATGTCGGCCATGAATCAGTCGCAGGATCTGGCGGCCTTGGTGGCGAAGATGCCGGAGCTCGACAAGCACGGCAAGCTGGACGGCATTCCGTGGCCCGATGCGGTGAAGATCTACGACGAGATGCTCAAGGGCGGCCGCGAGAGCGTAGTCAAGCTGGTGGGCATGCTCAAGGAAGTGGACGACGGGGAGGATTACAAGGTCCGCTACGCGATTCACGGACTGGCCCTTTACCTCTGCAGGCCGGAGAAGAAGAAGGATCGCGAGAGGTTCGTCTCCGCGCTGCTGTCGCAGCTGGGGGGAGGGCGGCCCAAGTCCGTCCAGGGCTTCATCGTCAGGGAGCTCCAGGTGGTGGGCGGGAAGGAGTGCGCGGAGCCTCTGGGGAAGCTCCTGGGCGACGACGATCTCTGCGACGACGCGGCGGCGGCGCTCCTGGCGATCCGGGAGGGGGCGGCGGCCCAGTTCCGGAGGGCCCTCCCGGCGGCCAAGGGCAGGAGGCGCCTGGTCGTGGTGCAGGCCTTGGGGGTCCTGCGCGATGTGGAGTCCGCGGAGGCGTTGCGGAAGGCCGCCGGCGAAGAAGACCGGGAGACGCGCCTGGCGGCGGTCTGGGGGCTGGCCAACATGGGTGACCCCGGTTCCGCCGAGATCCTGCTCAAGGCGGCCGGCGCGGCCCCGGGCTGGGAGCGTATCCGCGGCGCTCAGGCCTGTCTGCTGCTGGCGGAGAGGCTGGTGGCCGCGGGGAAGAAGGCCGATGCCGAGAAGATATGCGCCCGCCTGAAGAAGGAGATGGCCGATCCCTCTGAGGCGTACATCCGCGAGGCCGCCGACAGGGTCGTAGGGGCGGTAAAATAGGCGCGTTCGGCCGTTCCTTGCATTGCGGGGCGGTAGCGCATAAATTCGGTGCATGGGTTGGGCGGCGGGGATATTCTTGCTTCTGGGATCCCAGGACTCCTTGGAGGCGCGGATCGAGTTTCTCCTCCGGCGCTACGAGGCCTCGGAGCAGGCCGATCAGGTCGCGGCCCACTTGACGGAGCAGCTGGTGGCGCTCGGGGAGCCTGCGGTTGAACCGCTGGCGCGGAGGCTGGCGGAGGACCTGAGGGACGGCGTCCCTTCGGATTACGCCGAGGCGGTTATCGACGCCCTGTGGGGGAGGCCGGAGGCGCTGGCGCCGCTGCGGGCCGTGTTCGCCGACGAGGCCACCCCGCCCGCCGGGCGGATAGAGCTGGCGCGTGCCCTGCTGGAGCTTATGGACGAGGCGACGTGGAGGGAGGGCCTGCTGGCCGTCGCGGCCGATCCCGGGTTCGACCCCGCGGACAGGCGCCGGGCGGCGGAGATTTTGCTGGGGGCGGGGGACTTCAGGGTCCTGGGGATCATCGCCGAGCTGGAGTGGGAGGACGGGGCCGATGCCGCCGCGGAGGGGCGGCCGGCGTTGTGGGGTGATGAGCCGCGAGTGACGTTGGTGGAGGAGAGGCGGCCGCCGGCGGCGGGGAGACCGCCGCCGCCCGGCAGGAGGGTGGACGATGGGGCCGGCGGGTTGGGGCCGGCCGCGTACGTCGTCGCGGGGGCCGCAGCGGCGGGGATGGTTCTGCTCGTGCTGGTCTTCCGTCGAAGGGGTTAAGATGAAAGACGAGATCGTGGTTGAGCTGCGGGCCCTGCTCGCCCGCCTGCATTCCCTCAAGGAGTCTCTTTGAGGTGGACCGCAAGGAGGCCCGCGTCGGCGAGATCGAGGGGAAGATGTCGGAGGCCGGTTTCTGGGACCGGCCGGATGCGGCGCGGGTGCTGGTGGCGGAGCTCAAGTCCATCAAGGGCGCGGTGGAGTCTTATCGGGCGCTCTGCCGGGAGCTGGAGGACGAGATAGGGCTCCTGGAGATGTGCGACGAGGCGCGCGACCGCGACCATGTCGTGGAGGTCCAGGGCAAGTTGCGCGGCTACGCGCGGAAGGTCGAGGCGCTGGAGGTCCAGGTCCTCTTCAGCGGGCCCAACGACGCCCGGGACGTCTTCCTGTCCATACACGCGGGGGCGGGCGGGGTGGACGCGATGGACTGGGCGCAGATGCTGGAGCGCATGTATCTGCGGTGGCTTTCCCAGAACGGCTACGAGGTGGAGATACTCGACGAGCAGCCCGGCGAGGAGGCCGGGATCAAGCGGGCGGTGTTGGAGGTTCGGGGGCGCTATCCCTTCGGGTATCTCAAGAGCGAGATCGGGGTGCATCGACTGGTGCGCATATCGCCCTTCGACGCCAACCACCGGCGGCAGACGAGCTTCGCGTCGGTGGACGTCGTCTCCGAGTACGACGAGGTGGACATCGAGATAAAGGATTCGGATCTGAGGATAGACACCTTCTCGGCGGGTGGGCCGGGAGGCCAGCACGTCAACAAGACGCAGAGCGCCGTCAGGATAACGCATGTCCCCACGGGGGTGGTGGTGCAGTGCCAGAGCCAGCGTTCGCAGATCATGAACCGCAAGTACGCGATGCGTGCGCTAGTGTCGAAGCTGCACCGGCTTGAGGAGTCCAAGCGGGAGGCGGAGTTCGCCAAGCTCTACGGCGAGAAGGGCGAGATCGCCTTCGGCAACCAGATCCGGTCCTACGTGATGCAGCCCTACACCATGGTGAAGGACCACCGGACCGACTACGAAACAGGTGACATCCAGGCGGTCCTCGACGGCGCCATCGACCCCTTCATCGAGGCATTCCTCCGCTGGAAAGGCCGCAAGTACTAACTGTTAACGTTTTCGCGTCGCTATTTCGTTAACAGTTCCGCGCGTGGCGGATTCCATGTCGATTTTCTCGCCCCGGACGCACTACATGGTAGGAGGCGAATATGGAGATCAAGCGGCGGGTGGGCCTTCCGAGGATGTACTTTCACGCGATGAACAGGGGCGCCAGGGGATTGAGCATCTTCGCGGGGGGGGAAGACCGGCGGCTGTTCGTCGACCTGATGGGAAGGTTCGCCCTGAAGTACTGATGTAAAGATCGTCTCGTGGGGCCTGATGTCCAACCATTATCACATGGAGCCGGATTGCGAAGGAACCAGGCTCTCAGAGATGATGCACGACCTGGACGGCACCTACGCGAAGGCATTCAACGAGCGCCACGGACTGGTGGGGTGCCTGTTCCAAGGCCCGTTCAAGAGCATGGCTATCTGCGACGACGAGGGGTTGGCCTACGTGAGCAGGTACATACATAGGAACCCCGTGGCCGCGGGGTTTCGCCCGGAAGAGTATAGCTGGTCGAGCTGCCGCAGTTACCTGGGGCTCGAGCCGACTCCTCCGTGGCTCGATCCCCGTCCCGTGCTGGAATGGTGCCGGCGGGATTGTCATCGGCACCGGAGTACTCCACGATCTACTTCCCCGAGGTACCACCCACCGAAGTGCTTGAGCCCCCGTCCGTAAGGTAGGTGCTTCCCCGCGCGG
>FWPU01003395.1_pt1 | contig 40310 bp, 39 predicted proteins | sample 2228361 | NCBI WGS metagenome assembly FWPU01 (sample SAMEA103939777, study PRJEB20133) | metagenome | reverse complement strand
ACGGGTTCCTGCGTGATGGCCATGGTGGCTTCATTCTAGCTGCGGCGGTTTCGGCCTGTCAAACAGACCAATCTCCACAGCCGCGCCCGCCTCACCACGATCGAGGACGCGACGGAGGCCAGCTTGATATTGGCGCCCTCCAGCACTTTCTGCAGGCGGTTGATTTCCCTGGCGCGCTCCTGGACACCTCCCGATGCCTGCTGGCTCGGCGCCGAACCCGGCATGGACGACTTGGTCCTTTGGAGCGCCGCGTTCAACCCGCTGCCTGGGTGCAGGTCTCCGGGTCCGCGCGGCGGCTCACGGCAGGAAGACCACGGAGTCCGCCAACGCGCCTTCCCGGGGATGGGAGCGGAGGAAGGCATCCAGCCGCCGCACAAGCTCGCCTATGTTCCATGGCGGAACGGTGTGCGGGTGGATGAGCAGGATCCCGGCATGAGGACGCCCTTCTTCCGCCCACTCCCGCGAGAGGGGCACGAAGTCCCTCAGGTTGTAGGTCACCAGCATACGACCCCGGGCAGAGGTGGCTTCCAGCTGTTCGGGGTCATCGAGCGCCCAGGCCCACCGGTTTTCGGGTTCCTGAACCCCCTGAACGTCGTGGCCGAGCTCCCGCAACCGGCGCGCCACCTCGGCGGAAATCATCTCATCGAGCCACAGGCGCACAGCTCCGGGGGCTATCCGGCGCGGTCAGGTGGTGCGTCCAATGTGGGGGTACAAGCGCTTCCACGCTTCCGTTGGCCGCTCGTTCTCCGCGATTAACCGGTCGATCTCCTCCCGGTGGGCGTTGTAGTAACTAAGAGCCATCTCCAGCTGGCGGTGGGAGAGCTGCCCGAGGAACTGCAGGGTTCGCTCGACGTCCTCCCCGCAGGAGCGGTGGACAAGCACGGCCTCCCAGACGTCGGGTCCTGTGCCAGCGATCCTGGCTCGCCGGTTGCCTGGGGGTCCTGCGAAGACGATGCCGGGGAAACGGCGCATCCGGAGCGCCTCCTCGGCCAGCTCGGCCACCAGGCTGCCCAGCGGGCGCGAAAGCCGGCGTGCAAGTTCCCGGGCCGCCTCGTAGCCTTCACGGCTCAACCGGATGCTCAGGGGTACTGACTTGGCCACGGTCCACGTTAGTTACGACGTAATCGACGGTTACAGAATAAATTGTATAGCGGAATCTGTCAAAGGCCATCCCGGCCTCCTCCTCTAGGACTCCTCAAACTCTCTGAGGCCGTCCTCGTTGGGCTCCAGCCCCAGCCCCGGCAGGTCGGGCAGCGTGACCCATCCCTTCTCCGGACGCGGAGGGTTCTTGAAGATCACCTCGCCAGTGCGCCACATGGGAACGTGGAACTCCACGCGCCAGCCGTTGGCCACACCGGCGATCAAGTGCATGTTCACGTGGGGCCAGCCGCCGCCATTGGCCACCGGCAAGTTGAATGCCTGCGCCATGTGTGCCACCTTCAGCGCCTCCGTGTAGCCACCGACGTACACGACGTTGGGCTGGACGATGTCCACGGCTCCGCTGGTGATCAGCTCCCGATGGCGCCAGCGGTGTCCTTCGTTCTGCCCGGCGGCGACGGGGATGGTGGTGATCTGCCGCAGATGCGCCAGGTGCCGTGTGTCGTTGGCGTAGACTGGTTCTTCAAACCAGGCGATACGATAAGGTTCAATGAGCTCTGCCAGGGCCTTCGCCTCGAGGAAGGTGAACAGATGGTTGGCGTCCACCATCAGCTCGACACCTTGTCCGACCGCTTCGCGCACCGCGCGAACGCGGGCGGCATCTTCAACGATGTCCTTGCGGCCGTCGCGCTCGATGGCGACCACCATCTTGAGCTTGTCCTGTCCCTGCCTGACGAAGTCCCTCGCCACCTCCACAAGCTGTTCTCGCGTGTACTCCAGCAGCCCGAAAGTGATGTACGCGGGCACCGTCCGGGCGTGGCCGCCCAGCAGCTGCCACACCGGCGTATTCAGATGCTTGCCCTTGATGTCCCAGAGGGCGATGTCCACGGCGCTGATCCCGTACTGCACTACTCCGGACATCCCCCGCTGGTTGAACGCCCAGTACATCTCCGTCCACAGTCGCTCCGTCGCCAGCGGATCCTTCCCTGCCAGGAAGGGGCCCAGTTCCCGGTTGATGAACTCTCGGGTGGCGAAACGCAGGATGCCGCCCGTCATGCCGAAGCCCGTGATTCCCTCGTCGGTCTCCACCCGGACGAAAACCACGGGGCGGTGGATTGGCCTGTCCAGCAGCGGCACGGGCGCGGGAACATCATGGACACTTGCCTTCACGGTGGTAATACGCATAGGCCACAAACCTCCCGGTAGAATGTACGTGATGTCCGTTCAGGTTGGCTTCCCAACGGGAAATATCCGGCGTACCAAGACCCGCTGTGCCACTACCGGCAGCGCCATCAGCGCCACCGTCAGCACGACAAACGCCAGCGCCAGCGGCCGGGTGACGAAAATCGCCAGGCTGCCGTGCGAGATCAACAGCGACTGTCGCACCGTTTCCTCGAAGGTCTTGCCAAGGACCAGCGCCAACACCATCGGGGCCGGCGGGTAGTCCAGCCGGTGCATGGCGTAGCCGACGACTCCGAACAGCAGGGCCACCCAGACCTCGAAGACGCTGTTCTCCAGGCTGTAGACGCCGATGACGGCCAGCGCGGTAATCGCCGGCAGCAGCACCGCCCGGGGAAGCCGGAGAACAGCCACGAAGGCGGGGATGGCGAAGACATTGAGCAGCACCAGCAGTACGTTGCTCACATACATGCTGGCGATGACCCCCCACACAAACGGCGCGTGCTCCTGGAATAGCAGCGGCCCGGGCCGAAGACCGAAGATCAAAAGTCCGCCAAGCATCACTGCCGTGGTGGCCGATCCTGGAATACCCAGCGTTAGCAGCGGAACCATGGCCCCGACCGCCGCGGCGTTGTTGCTGCTCTCCGGACCCGCCACTCCCTCGATGGCCCCCGAGCCAAACCGCTCGGGATGACGAGAGAAGCGCTTCTCCGTCGCATAGGAAATCATGGAAGCCGCTGTGGCTCCTGCGCCGGGAAGCATGCCGACGAAGAAACCGATCAAGGTCCCACGCAGGATTGCCCACCGACTGGCCATCCAATCTGCGACCGTGGGGAGAACGGCACGCAGGCGGAGATCGGTCTTCACGCTCTCGGCCGCCCTCCGCTGCGCCGAGAGCAGCACCTCGGCCAGACCAAAGAGACCCACAGCCACTGGCACGAACTCTACGCCACTGAGCAGTTTGAGCTGGCCGAAGGTGAAACGCGGTTTGCCCGTGATCAGGTCCACTCCGACCACCGAGAGCCACAGGCCCAGCAGGGCCGCCGCCGCCCCTTTCGCCGGATTACGTCCCGTCAGGTAGACGATGAGGCTCAGCGAGAGCAACAGCAGGGTTGCGTACTCGGGCGGGCCGAAGGCCAGGGCTACGCGGGCCAGGGAGGGCGCAAGCAGCATCAGAGCGGCGACACCCAGCGTCCCCGCAAGAAAGGAGCCGAAGGCCGCGATGCCCAGCGCCGGCCCCGCCCTCCCCCGGCGGGCCATCTCATACCCGTCTATGGTGGTGATGACAGAAGAGGACTCGCCCGGGATTCGGAACAGGACGGACGTAATTGTGCCCCCGTACATCGCGCCGTAGTAGATGCCAACGAACATGATCATGGCGGTGGTGGGGTTGAGTCCGAGAGTCACAGGCAGGAGAATGGCGATGGTCGAGGCAGGGCCGATGCCCGGCAGTACGCCGATGAACTGGCCGATCAGGACGCCGATCACCGCGCCCGCCAGGTTGAGCGGCTGCATGACCGCGGCGAGCCCCTGGCCGAGCAGCCATAGCGTCTCCATGGTGGTTCAGAACCCCCAGGGACCGCGCGGCAACGGGACCTTCAGCCACAACGCGAAGAGCAGGTAGAAAAGCAGGGGCAGCCCCAGGGCCGTCGCTACAGCGGCCCACCAAGAACCTCGAAGGATCCGGACAAGGACCAGCAGCATCAGGCCCAATGCCGTCAAGATCCCCAGGCGCTCTGCTGACGCCACTGCAGCAACCATGGCCGCGACCATAGCCAGTGGCGTGCCCCAGCCCACCCGTTGCGGGGGTGGCAGCTCTGGCTGGGGGACGGGCTCAGCACGATATCCCGGCCGGGGCCTCCACGTCTCCGCGAGAATGGCCAGGGCCGCCACCCCCATCCCCACGCCGATCCAGAAGGGTGCAAAGCCCGGCCCGGGCACGCGACCCTGCGTGTAGCTCAGTTTCCGCGCCTCTACGATGACGTAGAGAGCGAAGATCAGCAGCAGCAGAGCCGCCAGGCGATCCCAGCGGACGCGCCCAGGCCCCCCCAGGCTCACGAGATTCAGCTCCTCATGGCTTGATGATCCCCAGTTCGCGGAATATGCGCACGTAGCGCTCGTTGACCGTTGCGATCGTCTTGCCCCAGGCTTCTGGTCCCTGGCAGATGGACACCAGCAGGTTGCGCTCGATGTACTCTTTCTGCCACCGTTGTGAGCGGCACATCTTCATGAAAGCGTCGGCCATCACTTTGACCGCATCGGCCGGGACGCCGGGGGGCATGGCTACTCCGCGGTATTGCTCCCAGACGACGTCGTACCCCAGCTCCCGGAACGTAGGGATATCAGGGAACGCTTTTAGCCGCTCGGTTGAGGTCACGGCCAGCGGACGGATCTTGCCTGCCCGGATCTGCTCCAGTCCCTCGCCGGGATTGAGCCAGGTCGTGGAGATGTGACCACCCAGCAGGTTGGTCAGGGCCGGTCCGCTGCCACCGAAGACGATGTAGTTGAACTTGACCCTGGCGGCCCGCTCCAGCAGTGCTGTGGACACCCGATCGTCGGAAGCGGCGGCCGACCCACCGACGGTAATCAGCTCCGGCGACCTCCGGGCCACCTCGACCACGTCCCGCAACGTCCGGTATGCGGATTCGGCGCGGACCACAAAGAAGAAGGTGTCCAGAGCGATCCCTGCCACTGGCGTGAAGTCCGCAGGCTTAAACGGGGCGAGACCGAGGAGTGGCGTCGTCCAGAAGCTTCCACTGACCGTCGTTAGGAAGTACGGGTCGCCCTTCTTACTCAGGACGTAGGACCACCCTACTGCACCGCTACCGCCGGGGCGATTGGTGACCACGAGCGGCACCGGAAGAAGATTCTCGTCTGCTATGACCTTCGAGATAGCCCGGGCGAGGATGTCGCTGCCGCCCCCGGCGCCGAATGGAACGACAAACTCGATCGGCCGGCTGGGGAAAACCTGCCCCAGAATCGGGCCTGCCGCTGCGATCAGGCTGACGGCAATGACCGCAGCCAGCGCGCTGCGCCAGATCTTGCGCATTTCGCCCCCCTCCCCTCTTCCGCTCATACCTGGACGAGCATGCGGCGCCGGTCGATAATGCGCCGCCCGTCCAGGTCGACGGTTGGATTCAGCAAGATCCCGTCGATGTGAATCCGGCTCTCCACTACACCGCCGATGGTGTGGTTGTCGCCGATGCCGATGTGCACCGCCCCCAGAAGGATCTTGTCCTCGGCCATGTTACCCAGGAGACGGGACTTGGGGTTAGTGCCAATAGCAAACTCGGCGATGTTGGGGGCGTTCTCATCGGCCTCCAGCAGACGTCGCAGCCGCTCGGCCGACCGGCCGCCCTCCACCCGAACGATCCGCCCCTCCCGCACTTCAGCCCGTATGGGTGCATCCAGCACCCCCACGTTGTCGATGGCGTGGTCGAAGACGATCACGCCTGCTGCGGTCCCCTCCAGAGGCACAATGGCGGCCTCCCCGCTGGGAATCGTGGTGAAGGTCCCGGGTTCGGTGGCAAAGCCGTCGAGGCCGAGGGCCTGCCGTCCCTCTATGCTGAGGGTGAGGTCTGTCCCTTCAGCGGATGTGACCCGCACGGATCGACCGGCATTCAACATCCGCACCAGTTCCTGCGTGAGCAGGTGAACCGCACGGTAGTCTGCGGTCGCCGCTCCGTGGATCATGGTATCTACGGTGACGCTACGCAGTACCACGGCTCGGGCCCCTCGGGCGCTGGCAGCCTTCCGCGCCCGCGTATGTGTGATGGAGTGCGTGACTGCCATGAGGATCACGTCGGCGGCTTGCATGGCGGCGGCGAGAACGGGGGGCGGTTCGTTCCCGTGCTGCTCCCGGGGTGTCATGATGCAGACGACGACCTCGGCACCGACGGCGTGTGCCGCCTGCGCCAGCACCTCGGCAATAGGGACTGTCTCCGTGTCCGCGACGACGGCCACCTGCTCTCCCGGCCGCACGGCCGCACACTCGCCGACAACCATCCGTGCTGTCCGCATCATCTCCACGGAACGCACAGCCTTTTCCTCCAATCAGTGGTCGATAGTCCCGGCCGTGAGGAGGCATCGAGAGTGTGAAGAGCCGGCCCTCATTAGGTTTGGATACCGGCGAGGAAATCTCCTCGCGGACGGGAGCTGTGTGGCCGACGCCCAGGGGGTGAGCGGTTAGGGCCTAGCGCGACGCCTCCACCGGGCGCGGCGGGTCGCGCTGCGCGTCCACGGAGCACAGGAAGCCGAAGGGCTCCTGGGGGTCGGCGTTCTGGAACTGGTGCGCCTCCCCCGGCGGGACGTAGACCATGTCGAAGGGCCGCACCTCGAAGGTCTCTCCGCCCACCCTCACCCGCCCGCGCCCGCGCAGCACCAGCACCGCGTGGGCATGAGTGTGACGCTCCAGGCTGCTGAACCCCCCGGGGACGATCTCGAAGTAGCGCAGGTGGAAGGCGACGGGCTCGCCGGCGGCCCCCAGCAGGACGTGGCGGACCACCCCCTCCCAGGCCAGCGCGCTGTCCACCGCGGGCTTGTACGCTTGCGCCGGCACCCCCTCCCAGGAGAACGTCGCCGGGTCGAAGCGGCGCAGGCGAAGCGGGGGGCGTGGTTCCGTCTCCGGGACCTCGCACGAGGACGCGGGGATAGGAGCCCTCGGTCCGCTCACCGACGCACCACCGCCAAAGGTACCCTCGGGTCGGTCACGGACGCACCACCACCTTAAGTGCCCGCCCCTCCGCCACCAGCCGGTAGCCCTGGGCGACCTGCTCCAGCCCCAGGCGGTGCGAGACCAACGCCTCAACCGGCAGCCCCCCGGCGATGGCCCGCAGCGCCTCCCGCGTGTCGTCCGGGCCGGCGGAGTACGTGGGGAGGATCTCCACCTCACGGAAGAAGAGGTCGTGCAGCGGTAGCGGCCAGAGCTCCTCCGGGGGGACGGGCGTGAAGATCACCAGGCGGCCGCCTGGAGCCACGCACTCGTAGCCGAGCCGCACCGCCTGCAACGAGGCCGGTGTGACGAAGACCACGTCCGCGCCCCCCTCTGTCGCCTCGCGTACGCGGGCGGGGGCATCGCTGCCGGCGGGTAGCACCTCGTCAGCTCCGGCGGAGCGGGCCGCGGCGAGCCGCTCCGTCAACAGGTCCACCCCCACCACCCGCTCCACGCCCAGGCGGCGAGCCAGCAGCACATGCAGCAGCCCCATCACCCCCAGGCCGATGACGGCCACGCGGTCCCCCGCGCCCACCCGGGCGCGGCGCAGCGACTTGACCACGCAGGCCAGCGGCTCCACGAAGACCCCCGCCTCGTCGCCGACCTCCGGGGGCAGGGCCAGCATGTCGGCGGCGGCGATCTCTCCGGGGACCAACGCGTACTCGCACAGCCCGCCCGGCACAAGGCGCGTGCGCCGCCAGGTGAGGCAGTGCACGTAGTGGCCCCGGCGGCAGGCGCGGCAGCGCAGGCAGGGCGCGTGGTGGTGGATGAAGACACGCGCACCCGGCTGCAGCGCCACCCCCTCCCCGGCGGCCACCACCTCGCCCACCGGCTCGTGCCCCAGAACCACCGGAGCCTTGCGCTGCATGTACCAGGCCAGCGCCTCGCTGCTGCACAGCCCGCAGGCGCGGATGCGCACCAGCGCCTCCCCGGGGCCGGGGGCCCGCAGCGGGACGGTCTCCAGCCGGACGTCCTCCGGGCCGTGGAAGACGGCGGCGCGGGTGACGGCGGGCAGCGTCAGCACCACTCAGCCGCCTCGGGCATGATGGCCACCTTTACGGGGCCGCCGCGGTCGAGCTCCTGGAATACGCCCACGATCTCGTCGAGGGGCCGGACGGCGCTGATGATGGGCCGGACGTCGATGCGCCGCCCGGCCAGCCAGTGGTAGGCCTCGGTGACGTCGGCGGGCGTGTAGTGAAACGCGCTCACAAGGTCCACCTCGCCGTAGTGCAGCAGCGCGGCGTCGAAGGTGACGCGGCTGCCGCCGGCCAGCCCGCCGAAGAGGAGGACCTTTCCCCCGGGGCGCACCCACTCCGGTGCCTGCTCCCAGATGTGGTCGGTTCCTGTGGACTCCACCACCACGTCGGGGAGCGCCCCCAGCGCCTCCTCCACCTGCAGGGGGATCTCCCCCTGCTCGATCTCCACCGGCGCCGCGCCCAGTCCCGCCGCCAGCCGCAGCCGCTCCGGCCGCCGCCCCACCGCAGCGATGCGGTGCCCCAGGAGGCGGCCGGTCAGCACCTGCAGCAGGCCGATGGCCCCCAGACCCACCACCGCCACGGTGGATGGGGCGGACAGCCCCAGCCGCCTCCACCCGTGGAGGACGCAGGCGAGGGGCTCGAGGAAGGCCGCCTCGATGTATGAGAGGTCCTCCGGCTTGGGCAACAGGTGGCGCGCGACCACCGGGGGGGAGATCAGCAGGTAGTCGGCGTAGGCGCCCAGTACGATGTCCCGGAAGAGGCGCTCGCAGTGGTTCTCCGCCCCGGCGAGGCAGGCGCGGCAGCCGCCGCAGGGCGCGGTGGGCACCAGCATGACGGGATCGCCGGGGGCGACGCCGTCCACGCCGGCGCCCACGGCCACCACATCGCCGGCGCACTCGTGCCCGAAGGGGCCCGCCGGCAGGCGGGGATGTCCGCGGCGGTAGGTTTTCAGGTCGGTGCCGCAGGTGAGCGCCGCGCGCACGCGCAGCAGCACCTCGCCCGGGCCAGGACGCGGCACCGGCCGCTCCTCAATGGTGATCACCCGCGGGGATTTCAGGACCGCCTGACGCAAACGGGGCTACCCGTCCCCCGTCTCCACGGGAAGCTGCTGGTTCATCCACTCAATGATACCGCCGCGGACGTTCAACGCCTCCCTGTACCCGGCGCCGCGCAGCAGCCGGACCACCTCCGCGCTGCGCGGGCCGACGGCGCAGTGGACGAGGATCGGGCGCTGCGGGTCGATCTCCGTAAGACGCTGCGCCACCTCCCCCTTGGGGATGAGCACGGCGCCGGGGACGCGGGCCAGCGCCCACTCCCACGGCTCGCGCACATCGATAAGCTGCGCCCCCTGCTGCAGCAGGCGGTAGGCTTCCTCGGGCTCCACCTCAGGGACCACCTCGCCGTCGCCCGCCCAGGCAGCATGCCGGCCGGGCAGGCCGCAGAAGGCCTCGTAGTCGATCAGCGCCGTGATGGTGGGGTGGTCGCCGCAGACCGGGCATTGAGGATTGCGGGCCCAGCGGACGACGCGAAACTCATTCTCCAGCGCGTCGAAGAGGAGGAGGCGGTTGACCAGCGTCCGCCCGCGGCCCACCAGAATCTTCACCGCCTCGGTGGCCTGCAGTGTGCCCATGAATCCGGCCAGCGCCCCCAGGATGCCCCCCTCGGCGCAGGAGGGGACGGCGCCCGGCGGCGGCGGTGAGGGAAAGAGGCAGCGGTAGCACCCGTGCCCGGGCAGAAAGGTGGTGGCCTGCCCTTCCCACCTCAGGATGCTGGCGTCGACCAGCGGCTTCTTCAGGAAGACGCAGGCGTCGTTGACCAGGTAGCGGGTGGGGAAGTTGTCGCTGCCGTTGACGACCAGGTCGAAGTCCCGGATGATCTCCAGCGCGTTCTCCGAGGTGAGCGTGGTCTGGAACGGGACGACCCGTACGTCGGGGTTGAGCGCCTGCAGCGTGCGCGCGGCCGACTGGGTCTTGGGCCGGCCCAGGTCCTCGGTGGCGTGCACGATCTGGCGATGCAGGTTGTTGAGCTCGACGCGGTCCCCGTCGACGATGCCGATGGTGCCCACGCCGGCCGCCGCCAGGTACAGCGCCGCCGGGCTGCCCAGCCCGCCGGCCCCCACCACAAGGACGCGGCTCTCCAGGAGGCGCCGCTGCCCCGCCAGGCCCACCTCCTGCAGGATGATCTGGCGGGAGTAGCGGTCCATCTGCTCCCGGGAGAGCAGTGGCGCCTGCCGATTCTGTACCTGCGCGCTCATCTTTCGCAGAGACTACAATGACAGACGCCGAAAAGGGGTGTCAAGAAACCACCGCAGCCGCCGGTCTCTCTCGTCTGCTATCCCTGCCCCGTCTCCCGCTGCACCAGCTCCCGGTAGGCCTGCCGCAGCCTGGCGGTCACCGGTCCGGGGGCGCGGCGCCACTCCCGGTCGATCTGAGCCACCGGCAGAACCTCGATCCCGGTGCCGGTGATGAACGCCTCAGCGGCCGCCGGCAGGTCGCCCAGGCGAAGCGCCTCCTCGCGGCAGGGGATCTCCAGTGTGCGGCAGAGGTCCAGAACGGCGGCGCGGGTCACCCCCTGCAGGATCCAGGTGTCCGCGGGATGGGTCCGCACCACCCCGTCGACGACGGCGAAGAAGTTGGCGGCGGTGCACTCGGTGATGGTTCCATCGGGCCTGTACAGGAGCGCCTCCTCAGCTCCCGCCCGCGCCGCCTGCTCCCGCGCCAGCACGTTGGCCAGCAGCGCGGTGGTCTTGATGTCGCAGCGCGCCCAGCGCTGGTCGGGGTGGGTGATCAGGCGCGCTCCCCGGGCCGCCAGCTCCTCATCCGCCGGCGGGGCCTCCCGGAGGGTCATGATCAGGGTGGGGCGTGCTTCCCGGGGGAAGGCGTGCTGCCGCGGCGCGGTCCCCCGGGTGACCTGGATGTAGAGGACGCCCTCGGTCAGGCCGGCGGCGGCAAGCAGCCGCTTGGCCTCCGCGGCGATCTGCTCCATCGGCAGCGGCGGGGCCAGGTCGATGGCCTGCAGGCTGCGGGCCAGCCGCTCCAGGTGCGGCCCCAGGCGAAAGAACCTGCCGCGCTCGCAGTGGACGACCTCGTAGACGCTGTCGCCGAACTGCAGCCCGCGGTCCTCCACCGAGACCCGGGCCTCCTCGATGCTGCTGATGGTGCCGTTGACGTAGGCGAGCCCTGACACCGCTCCCGCTCCTTTCGCCACCCCGTAGCCGGGTTGTGATCGCCGCGCGCAGCCTGTGCCGACAGCGATGCCTGCCGCCCGGGCGGGAAAGCTCAACCACCCAGGTAAGCCCTGCGCACCCGCTCATCGGCTACCAGGTGCGCCGGCGGCCCCTCCAGGGCAATGGTACCGGTCTCCAGCACGTAGGCGTAGTGCGCCACCCGCAGCGCCATGTGGGCGTTCTGCTCCACGAGGAGGATGGTGGTGCCCCCGGCGCTGATCTGGACCAGGACGTCGAAGATGCTGCGCACCAGGACCGGGGCCAGCCCCATGGACGGCTCGTCCAGGAGCATGAGCCGCGCGCGGCGCATCAGCGCCCGGCCCAGGGCCAGCATCTGCTGCTCCCCGCCCGAGAGGGTGGCGGCCAGCTGGTGGCGCCGCTCGGCCAGCCTGGGGAGGATGGTGAAGACCCGCTCCAGGTCGGCGGCGACCCCAGCCGCGTCCCGCCGCCCCCAGGTGGCCAGGCGCAGGTTCTCCAGGACGGTGAGGTTGGCGAAGATGCCCCGGCCTTCGGGGACGTGGGCGATGCCCCGCTCGACGATCTGGTGGGGCGGCATCCCCTTGAGCTCCGATCCGGCGTAGACGATGCGCCCCCGTTCGACGGGCACCAGCCCCGAGATGGCCCGCAGCGTGCTGGACTTGCCGGCGCCATTGGCGCCGATGAGGGTGACCACCTGTCCCTCCTCGACGCGCAGGGAGATGCCCTGGACGGCGCGGATGTTCCCGTACGAGACCCACAGGTCCTCCACCACCAGCAGCGGGGATGCGCCGCCCATCAGGCGGCCACCGGAGATGCACCCATCAGGCCACCACCGCCTCGCCCAGGTACGCCTCGATCACCCTGGGGTCGCGCTGGATCTCCGCCGGGGAGCCCCGGGCGATGGTCGCCCCGAAGTCCAGCACCGTGATGCGCTGGCAGATCCCCATGACCACGCGCATCTGGTGCTCGATCAGGACCACGGTGAGCCCGAACCGGTCCCGCACCCAGCGGATGTGGTCCAGCAGCGCGTCGATCTCGCTGGGGTTCATCCCGGCTGCCGGCTCATCCAGCAGCAGCAGGACGGGCTCGCAGGCCAGGGCGCGGGCGATCTCCAGGCGCCGCTGCTCCCCGTAGGGGAGGCCGCCGGCCGGGGCTTCGGCGTAGCGGCCCAGGCGGAACACCTCCAGCAGCTCCAGCGCCCGGCGGCGGACCTCTTCCTCCTCACGCCGCACCGCGGCGGAGCCCAGCGCGGCCGCCCACAGCGGGTAGCCCACGCGGGCGTAGCGGGCGATGCGCACGTTGTCCAGCACGGAGAGGTCTTTGAAGAGTCGGATGGTCTGGAAGGTCCGGGCGATCCCCCCGCGGATGATCTCGTGGGCCGGCCGGCCCACCAGCTCCTCCCCCCGGAAGAGGATGCTGCCCGATGTGGGCCGGTAGACCCCGGTGATCAGGTTGAAGACCGTGGTCTTGCCTGCGCCGTTGGGGCCGATGATGCCCACGATTTCCCCGGGAAAGACCTCCAGGTTGAAGTCCCAGACCGCGCGCAGTCCGTCGAAGTAGTGGGTCAGCCCCCTCACCGCCAGCAGGGGCTGGCCGCCGGCGGCGGGGACGTGGATCGAGGGGGCAGATGCGGGCCCTCCCGGCGCTCCCGCCGGGGAGACCCCCGCCGCAGGAGGCCTGGCGGCCGGTGTATGGTCCTCGGATGCGCGGGCCGGCATCACCCGGGCCAGCGCCGCCCGGATCCCTTCCGGGCGCTCCTCGGGAGGCACGAGGAACTTCACCTCCCTCAGGCCCATCATGCCCCGCGGGCGGAAGATCATCAGCAGCACCAGCAGCAGCGGCCCGACCACCCACCGCCACACCTGCAGCGGCCGCAGCAGCTCCAGCACCACGGTGAAGGTCGTCGCCCCAAGGATGGACCCGCTGAGGCTGCCGATGCCGCCCAGGTAGACCATGACCAGGATGTCCGTGGACTTCAGGATGCCAAACGAGCGGGGGTTGATGAACTGGAGGACATGGGCGAACAGCCCGCCCGCCACCCCGGCGAAGAAGGAGGAGAGCATGAAGGTCATGACCTTCACCTGGCGGGTGTTCACGGAGACCAGCGCCGCGGCGGTCTCATCCTCCCGGATGGCCTGCGTCCCCCGGCCGAAGTTGGAATAGATGTAGTTGCGCAGGACGAAGAGGGTCAACAGCACCCAGACGTACACCCAGGTGACGCTGGTGAGCCGGGGCATACCCATCAGGCCCCGCGGCCCGCCCACGGCGTCGATGTTCTCCAGCACGCTCTTCACGATCATGTTGAAGGCCAGGGTGACGATGGCCAGGTAGTCGCCGCGGGTCTTGAATGAGGGGACCGCCACCACCAGCCCGGCGAGGGAGGCCGCCAGGCCGCCGGCGACCACGGACAGCGGAAAGACCAGCGGTCCCCACTCCCGGGGGAAGACCCACAGGGTCATCAGGGAGGCCCCGTAGGCGCCCACGGCCATGAACGCCGCGTGCCCCACCGAGAACTCCCCCATGTAGCCGTTGACCAGGTTGAGGCTGGCGGTGAGGATGATGTTGATCCCCACGTACATGAGGACCTGCTGCTGGTAGAGGTTGAGCAGCCCCCACCGAGGGAGGAGCACCCCCAGCGGCAGGAAGGCCAGGGCGACCAGGAAGCCGCGCCAGTGCCGCACCGGCCGTCACACCTTCATGGCCACCGGACGGCCCAGTATGCCCGTCGGCCGGAAGATCAGGAAGACCAGCAGCAGGGAGAAGGCGACGAAGTCCCGGTAGGTGGACGGCAGGAGGATGGGGGTGAAGATCTCCACCGCCCCCAGGATGTAGCCGCCGATCATCGCCCCGCGGATGTTCCCGATGCCCCCCACCACCGCGGAGATGAAGGCCCACCAGCCGATGCGGATGCCCATGTACGGGTCGATGGTGTAGGCCATGCCGTAGAGGACCCCGCCCACGGCGGCGATGGACGCCCCCAGGGCGAAGGTCAGGGTGATGATCCGGTCCACCGGGACGCCCATGAGCGGCGCGGTGAACTTGTCCCAGGAGACCGCCCGCATGGCCATCCCCGTCATGGTCCGGCGCACGATGGTGTCCAGCAGCAGCATCACCAGCGCCGAGAGGACGATGGTCTGGGCCTGGACGGTGGAGACCACCACCCCGCCCAGGACGATGCGGCCCACGGGCACCAGCGGCGGGAGGAACCGCGGCTCGGGGCCTATGGTGGCCAGGGTGAAGTTTTCCAGGAAAAGCCCCACGCCCAGAGCGGTGATCACCGCGGAGACCCGGGGCGCCCGGCGCAGCGGCTTGTAGGCCACACGCTCGATCACCGCCGCCAGCGTCGCCGTCCCCAGCACCGCGGCCAGCAGTGTGGCCACGAAGACGAAGACCGACCCCAGCTTCAGCGCCGTCCCCAGCAGGGCCGCGCCCACGAAGAACGCGATGTACGTGCTGACCATGAAGATGTCCCCGTGGGCGAAGTTGATCATGGTGAGGATGCCGTAGACCATGGTGTAGCCCAGGGCGATCAGCGCGTAGACGCTGCCCACCTGCAGGGCGTTGAGGAGGTACTGGACGGCCAGGCCCACGGCGCCTGCCTACCGTTCCCCGCGCGCGGCGGGGGGCTCCCCCGGCCGGCCGCGCCGGAGGGGGGAGCCCCCCTCTCTCTCCTTACGGCTGTGCGGTGGAGTGATAGCGGAACTTGCCCTCCCTGATCTGGATGATCACCGCGCTCTTCACCGGATCTCCGGTCCCCTTGAACTGCATCACGCCGGTCACCCCCTCGTACTGGGTGATGCCGGCCAGCGCGTCCCGCACCGCCTGGCGGTCCAGCCGCCCCGCGGCGCGAATGGCCTGAAAGGCGAGGCCGAAGGAGTCATAGGTCAGCGCCGCCACGTCGTCGGGGGTCTTGCCGTACTTGCTCTCATAGGCCTTGATGAAGGCCTGCGCCTTGGGCGTGGCGATGTCGGTGGCGTAGTGGGTGGTGAAGTACAGCCCCTCGCAGTCCTTGCCGCACAGCGTGATCAGCTCCAGGTTTCCCCAGGAGTCGCTGCCGAAGATGATGCCGGTGAAGCCCAGCCGACGGGCCTGCTGCACCTGCAGGGGCACCTCGCTGTAGTAGTTGGGCAGGAAGAGGGAGTCTGCGCCCGCCGCGCGGATCTTGGTAAGCTGGGAGGAGAAGTCCTTGTCGCCGGTGGTGTACGTCTCGAAGGCGACCACGGAGACGCCGGCGGCCTCGATGGTCTTCTTGTACACCTCGGCGATGCCCTTGTTGTACTCCGAAGCCACGTCGTAGAGCACCGCGGGCTTGGTGGTCTTCAGCTCCTGCAGGGCGAACTTGGCCGCCACCACGCCCTGGAAGTCGTCGATGAAGGCGGCGCGGAAGACGAACTTCTTGGGCTGGCCGGTGGCCGCGTCGATGGTGGTCTTCACCGCCGTGGACCACGGGCTGATCATGGGCATCTTGGCCGACTCGGCCACCTCCGCGGCCGGGATGGCGTTCCGGCTGGCGTTGGGACCGATCATGAGCAGCACGCCGGCGGTGTTCAGCTTGTGGGCTGCGGCGGCGGCGGACTCGGCCTTGTCCTCGTTGTCCTCCACCAGCAGCTCCACCCGGTACTTCCGGCCGCCCACCTCCAGCCCGCCGGCCGCGTTGACCTCCTCCACGGCCAGCTCCGCACCGTTCTTGCAGGAGGCGCCCACCACCGGGATGCCTCCGGTGAGCTCGGCGTTCAGCCCGATGCGGATCACCGCGGGCGCCGGCGCCCGGGTGCGGGCGACCAGCACCACGATGACGGCCGCCACGACCACGACCACAATCCCGACCAGCAGGGACCGCGTCCTCATAACGATCACCTCCTGCTATCGTCTGCGTGCTCGATCCGCGGAAGGGAGGGCACCCTCCGGCCCGGTGCCGCCGTCAGCCTGAAATGCCCGCCCGCAGTCCGTTCCGGTAGGCCAGCACCGCCCGGGCCTGCTGGTCGGCGTGGTAGGAGGAGCGCACCAGCGGACCCGACTCCACGTACTTGAACCCTCGGCGCAGGCCCTCGTCCCTCAACGCCCGGAACTCCTCCGGGGTGTAGTAGCGCTCGATGGGATGATAGTCGGGGCCGGGGCGCAGGTACTGCCCGAGCGTGAGCACGTCCACGTCCGCGGCCCGCAGGTCGTCCATGGTCTGCAGCAGCTCCTCCCACGTCTCCCCCATGCCCAGGATGATCCCGCTCTTGGTGAAGCAGGTGTAGCCCCAATCCTTGACGCGGCGCAGCAGCTCCAGGGAGCGGTCGTAGCTGCCGCCGTGGCGCACGATCTTGAACACCCGCCGGACGCTCTCGATGTTGTGGCCGAGGATCTCAGGGTCGGCCTCCAGCACGGTGCGCAACGCGGCGGCATCCCCCTTGAAGTCGGGAACCAGCACCTCCACGGTGCAGCCGGGGAGGAACTCGCGGATCCTGCGGATGGTCTGCGCGTAGATGCCGGCGCCGCCGTCGGCCAGGTCGTCGCGGTTCACAGAGGTGATCACGGCGTGACGCAGCCCCATGGCCGCCACGGCGCGGGCCACGCGCTCCGGCTCCTGCACGTCCAGCTCGGTGGGCAGCCCGTGGGCGATGGCGCAGTAGGCGCAGTTGCGCGTGCAGAGGTTGCCCAGGATCAGGAAGGTGGCGGTGCGGCGCCCCCAGCACTCGCCGATGTTAGGGCAGCGGGCCTCCTCGCAGACGGTGTGGAGGGTCTGCGTGCGCATGATGCCCACCAGCTCCTGGTAGGCGCCGCCTCCGGGCAGCCGGACCTTGAGCCATTCGGGGCGACGCGCGCCGTCAGGCGGGGGGACTGAAGTGGGGACCTCAGCCGGCGGGAGGGGAGGGGCGTTGCGGGTGGCCACGGCTACAGATCCGTGACCGCGGCGTCTCCGCCGCGGAAGCCTTCCAGCTGGGCCTTGATGTGGTTGAGGAACCGGTCGGCGACCGCGCCGTCGAAGACGCGGTGGTCGAAGGAGAGCCCCATGTGCATGATGGCACGGATGGCGATGGCCTCACCCCATGGAGGCGATTCGGCGCGCGAATCGCCGCCACCTCCCCGGACCACGACGGGTCGCCTGACGATGGCGTCGGTGGCCAGGATGGCCGCCTGACCGGGGAGGATGATGGGCATCGACCATATCGAGCCGAAGACGCCGGGGTTCGTGATGGTGAAGGTGCCGCCCTCCACGTCCTCGAGGGTCAGCTTCCCCTCACGGGCCCTGCGGCTGATGTCCTCCAGGACCCGGGCCAGACCCACCAGCGACTTCTGATCGGCGTCCTTGATCACCGGGACGATCAGGCCGTCCTCCATGGCCACCCCGACGCCGATGTTCACCCGCCCCCGCAGCAGGATGCCCTCCTCGGTCCAGGTGGAGTTGACGATGGGGAAGGCGCGCAGCGCCGCGGCGGCGGCGCGCACGAAGAACGCCGTGTAGGTCAGGCCGACCCCGTGGCGGCGACGCCACTCCTCTTTGCAGGCCTCGCGCCAGCGCACCACCTCGGTCATGTCCACCTCGATCACGCCGTAGGCGTGCGGGATCTCCCTCTTGGACTGGGCCATGCGCTGGGCGATGGTGCGGCGCAGCGGCGTGAGCTTCACCAGCCGGTCGCCGGGGACGGCCGCGCCCTCCGCTGCGGGTACCGTCGGACCCGCAGAGGGAGCCACAGCCGGGGCTGCCTCTGGAGCCGCCCGCCGGGCCTTCCGCTCCTCGACGTAGCGCAGCAGGTCGTCCTTGGTGACGCGGCCGCCGCTGCCGCTGCCGACCAGGCGCTCGACCTCTTCCAGCGGGACGCCGTGCTCCTCCGCCAGCCGGCGCACCAGGGGCGAGAGGCGCGCGCCGGCCTCCCGCCGCGGTGCGGGTGCCGGTGCGGGCGCCGTGGAGACCTCCGCCGGGGCCTCGGGGGCGGGGGCTGCGGCCGGGGCCGCCTCCGCAGCGGCGGGCTGCTCCGCTCCCTCCTCCACCTCCATGAGCGCGATCGGGGTGCCCACGCTCCTGGTCTCGCCCTCCGGCACCAGGATCTCCTTGAGGACCCCGCTGTAGGGCGAGGGCATCTCCACGTTGACCTTGTCCGTGATGATCTCCACCAGGGGCTCGAAGCGCTCCACGCGGTCCCCGGGCCGCTTCAGCCACCTGCCCACGGTGCCTTCGAAGGTGGACTCACCGAGCTGGGGCAGTTTGACCTCTACCGGCATCGAACGCTCCTCTCGCCGGGAATGTAGGCGCCGCGGCATCCATGCCTAGTACGCGGCCAGCCGGCGCATCGCCGCGGCGATGCGGGCCTGGTCGAGGAAGAACCACTCCTCCAGCGGCTTGCTGAAGGGGATGCCTGGCACGTCGGGCCCGGCCAGACGCATCACCGGAGCGTCCAGGCTGTCGAAGGTCTCCTCGGCAATCAGGGCGGCGATCTCCGCACCGTAGCCGCAGAAGCGGTTGTCCTCGTAGACGATCAGGGCGCGATTGGTCCTGGCCACGGAGGCCAGGATGGTCTCCCTGTCCAGGGGCTTCAGGGTGCGCAGGTCCACGACCTCGGCGCTGATGCCCTCCGCCGCCACCGCCTCCGCCGCCCGCAGCGCTTCGTGCAGCATCCAGCCGAAGGCGAAGACGGAGAGGTCCGTCCCCTGGCGACGCACCACGGCGGGCCCGATGGGCACCGTGTAGTCCCCCTCGGGGACCTCCCCCCGGACGATGCGGTAGGCGCGCTTGTGCTCCAGGAAGAGCACAGGGTCGGGGTCGCGCACCGCGCTCTTGAGCATCCCCTTGGCGTCGTAGGGGGTGGAGGGCGCCACCACCTTCAGCCCCGGGACGTGGGCGTAGAACGACTCGATGCACTGGGAGTGGTAGAGGGCCGTGCCGTGGGAGCCGCCGTAGGGCGCGCGGAAGACCACCGGGCAGCCGTAGCTGCCGTTGGAGCGGTAGCGCATCCGCGCCGCCTCGCTGACGATCTGGTTGAAGGCCGGGTGGATGAAGTCGGCAAACTGGAACTCGGCGATGGGCAGCAGGCCGTTGGCGGCCATGCCGATGGCCACCCCGGCGATGGAGGACTCGGCCAGGGGGCTGTCGATCACCCGCTCCTCACCGAACTTCTCGTACAGCCCGGCGGTCACGCCGAAGACGCCGCCCTTGCGCCCCACATCCTCCCCCAGGACGACCACGCGCTCGTCGCGGGCCATCTCCTCGTGGTGGGCCTGGTTCAGGGCGTCGACGTAGCGCAGCTCAGCCATCGCCCCCACCCCCTCGCGCCCCCGCAGCGCCGCCCTCGCCGGAAGAGAGCCAGGGATGCGGCGGGTGAGGCCCGGGGATCTGGTCGTCGCGGCGGTAGAAGGCGGGATCGCGCTGCGTGGCAAACAGGTGCTGCCCGGCGGTGGCGGCGTCTGGAAGCGGCTCGGCCTCGGCGGCGTCGGTGGCCTCGTCGATCTCGCGCCTGATCCGCGCCGCGAGGGCCTGGTAGCGCTCTTCGTTGAGCAGCCCGACGCTCTCCAGGTAGGCCCGGAAAGTCAACAGGGGATCGCGCTGGCGGGCGGCCTCGATCTCCTCCTTTGGGCGGTAGCGTTCCTGCTGGTCGTCGCTGGAGTGCGACCCCAGCCGCTGGACGCGGTACTCGATGAGCGTGGGGCCATCCCCGCGCTTTGCCCGCTCGTGGGCCTCCTTTGCCACGCGGTAGCACTCCAGCACGTCGCTGCCGTCGGCAACCACGCCCGGCATCCCGTACCCGGCGGCGCGAGCGGCGATGTTCTCCCCGGCCACCTGCTTGCGCAACGGGACGGAGATCGCATAGAAGTTGTTCTCCACCACGAAGATCACCGGCAGCCTGTAGATCCCCGCCCAGTTCAACGACTCGTGCCAGTCGCCCTGGCTGGTACCGCCGTCGCCGATGGCCACCATGGTGACCTCCCCCGTCCTGCGCAGCTTTGCCGCGTAGGCGATCCCCACCGCGTGCGGGTACTGGGTGCCCACGGGGCTGCTGGTGGAGAGGATCTTCAGACGCGGGTGGCCGTAGTGACCGGGCATCTGGCGGCCGCCGCTGCTGGGATCGGTGGCGCGGGCAAACAGCGCCAGCAGCATCTCCCTGGGCGTCATCCCCTTGACCAGGCAGGCGGCCACCGACCGGTAGAAGGGCACGAACCAGTCGCGCTGCCTGTCCATGGCCCACATGGCGCCCACCTGGCAGCCCTCGTGGCCGGGACCGGAGATGACGAACATGGCCTTGCCCGCCCGCTGCAGGACCCACATGCGGTCGTCCAGCGCCCGGGCCAGAGCCATGTAGTAGTACATCTCCAGGACGTCCTGGTCGCTCAGGCCCAGGGATATGTGGCGGGCTGCAGTCCTGGTCTCGTGCACCGCCATGACGCTCCCCCCGTCAGATGTGGATGGCGCGGCCCAGCGCGTCCAGGGCCGCTTCCTTCAGCGCCTCGGCCAGGGTGGGGTGAGAGTGCACGGCGCGCCCCAGCTCGTGGACGGTCCCCTCCAGCGACCTGACGGCCACGCCCTCCGCCAGCAGCTCCGTGACGCCGAACCCGACCATGTGTATGCCCAGAATCTCCCCCACCCGGGCATCGGCGACCACCTTCACCAGCCCCTCGGTGGCGTCCTCGATGGTGGCCTTGGAGTTGGCCTGGAAGGGGAAGCGCCCCACCTTCACCTCGCGGCCGCCCTCTCTGGCCTGCTGCTCGCTCAGCCCCATGGTCGCCACCTGGGGGATGGAGAACGTCGGCCGGGGGACGGCCTGGTAGTCGATGGGGGGCGGGGAGACGCCGGCGATGGACTCGGCGACGAAGACCGCCTCTTCGGAGGCTACGTGCGCCAGGCGGAAGGGCCGTCCCAGGACGTCCCCCACGGCGAAGATGTTCGGCGTCGACGTGCGCAGGCGCTCGTCCACCTGCACCGCCCCCCGGTCGATCGCCACCCCCGCCTCCTCGGGGGCCAGCTCCCGGTAGACCGGAGCCCGCCCCACCGCCACCAGCAGGTAGTCCGCGGTGATGGTGGTGGTTTCGTCCCCCTTGCGCAGGGTGATGACCAGACCCTCGCCGCCGTACTCGGCGCGCTCCGCGGTCGTCTCCGTGTGCACCTTTATGCCCCGCCGCTCGAAGCTGCGCTGCAGCTGCCGGCCTATCTCCTCGTCCTCCAGGGGCAGCAGCGTCGGCAGCAGCTCCACCAGCGTCACCTGCGCTCCGAAGGCGCAAAAGACGCTGGCCATCTCCACCCCCACCGGGCCGGCGCCGAGGATGACGATGGTCCGCGGCACCTCCTCCAGTCCCAGCGCCGCGGTGCTGTCGATGATGCGCCGGTTGTCGATGGCGATCCCCGGTACGCTGCGCGGTGCGGAGCCGGTGGCGATCATGAAGTGCTTCCCCCGCAGCGAGGTCTCCGACCCGTCCGCCAGGGCCACCGCCACCTCGGTGCTGCTGAGGAACCGGGCCTCCCCGTGGAAGACGTCGACCCGGTTCTTGCGCAGCAGGTACTGGGTGCCCTTGTGGAGCTTCTCCACCACGCGGCGCTTCCTGGCGTGCACCGCGGTCAGGTCCAGGGCCAGAGGGCCAGCGGCGATGCCCAGGTCCCGCCCCCTGCGCAGCTCGTCGAGGATCCCCGCGACGTGCAGCAGCGTCTTGGTGGGGATGCAGCCGTAGTGCAAGCAGGTGCCGCCGACCTTGTCCCGCTCCACCAGCGCCGTGCGCAGCCCAAGCTGCGCGGCGCGGACGGCCCCCACGTAGCCGCCAGGCCCTGCGCCGATGACCACCAGATCATAGGGTTCGGGCATCAGCTACACCCCCACACGGATGCGGATGGCGTGGTGGCCGGTGGCCCCCTCCGGCAGCGGGGGCGAGGGCTGCGCCGTCTGCACCGCCCCTGTGCCGTCGCGGGCCCGCACCCGCACCCGGTACTCCCCCGGCCCCGCCGGCCTCCATTCCATCGCCCACAGCACCCAGGTATACGGCCCCAGCGGCGCCTTGACCTGCGCCGGAAGCCAGGTCTTGCCGTCGTCCACTGAAACCTCCACCGCCCGGATCCCCCGGGCGCCGGCGTAGGCCACCCCGCCCAGGCCCACCTCCTCCCCCGCCCTCGCCCGCAGCGGGGAGGGGATGGTGAACTTGGACATGGTCTGCACCACCGCCTGGTCGCTCCACCCCGAGCGCTCCCAGAACCCCTGGAAGTCGAAGTCGGCCGCCTCGATCCGGGTGATCCACTTGGGGTTCTTCATCCCGTACAACCCCGGCACCAGCAGCCGCAGCGGGAAGCCGTGCTTGGGTGGCAGCGGCTCGCCGTTCATCTCGTAAACGAGCAGGGTGTCGGGGTGCAGGGCATCGGCCACCGTCAGAGACTCCGTGTAGCCGTCGGCGCAGCGGAAGACCACCTTGACGGCGGCAGGCGGCAGGCCCCCGGCTCTGGCAACCACATCACGCAGCCGGACGCCCCGCCAGTAGGCGTTGCCGATCAGGTCGCCGCCCACCTCGTTGCTGATGCACTCCAGGGTGTGCGGCCGGCGCACCGAGGGCATGGCCTTGAGGTCTTCGAGGCGAAGCACCAGCGGACGGTCCGGCCGCAGGGCGACCTCCAGCCGCCAGCGGTCCTCCCGCAGCACCGGGTCGAAGCCCGGCGGGTTCTTGCTCACCACGTAGAACCGGTCGGTGGGCGTGACCTCCGGGGGCAGCCCGCGGATGCGCGCGAAGATGCCCGAAGCGGGCGGTGCGGCCGCGGCCAGCCACTGCCACAGGCTCGTTCCCGCCAGCGTCCCAAGGGCCAGCCCCAGCCAGCGGCCAAGCAGCTCCCTGCGGGTACGGCGGTTGCCGCCGGGTCCGGTGCGGCGGGCGGGGGGCGACAGGACAGCTCCGGTCACCAAGAGGGCGAACAGGCCCGCGTAGACGGCCAGCGCGCCCAGGATCCTGGCGGCGACGGCGGTGGGGTCGGGGGCCAGCACCCCCATGCCCTGCAGCCGGCCGCGCAAGTACTCGGTGCCCGGGGCGAAGGTCGCCGCCGCAAACGGCGCAAACGCGGCGACAAATGCCAGGAGGGCGACGGCGGCGGCCCGCGCGCCGCCGCGGCCTCCCGCCGGCCGCCGGGCCCACGGCGCCTGCCCGAGGGCGTAACCCAGCAACGCCCAGGCGGCGACCAACCCTCCCAGCATCCCCCAGAAGGCCAGCGGCTTGGCCAGGAACTTGAGGCGGACGATCAGGAAGCCGAATACCTCCATGGGCAGCAGGCGCAGGGTCCGCTCCCACAGGGCCAGAGCGACGACAGGGAACCCCGCGGTGAACGTCCCCCGCAGCATCAGCGACGCCGCCAGCACCCCGGCGGCGGCGCCGGCCAGCGCGCCGCGCGCGCCCCTGCTCATGCGCCGATCCCTAAGCGCGCTCTCCCAGCCCGAGCCCCTCTATCTCCCGCTGCCGCTGCTCCGCCAGCGCCCGGAGCCACTCCGGGTCCTCGAAGACGTAGTCCTTGCGCAGAGGGTGCCCCACCCAGTCGTCGGTCATCATGATGCGGCGGAGGTTGGGATGCCCTTCGAAGGTGATTCCCAGGAGGTCGTAGGCTTCCCTCTCGTGCCAGTCTGCGCCCCGCCAGATGCCGGTGACGCTGGGCACCCGGGGGTCGTGGCGCGGGGTGCGCACCTTGAGCAGCAGCTCGTGCTGGTGGCGGAAGGAGAACAGGTGGTAGACGACGTCGATGCGTTGCTCTTCCGGGTAGTCCACCCCCGTGACGAACGACAGGTAGTCCATGGCGAATTCGGGATCGTCGGCCAGGAAGCGGCACACCTCCAGCAGGCGGTCCCCCGGCACCCAGGCACCGGGGGTCAGGTGGGCCGGGGCCTTCGCCTCCTCCCGCCTTGGAAACGGCTCCACCTGGGGGAACCGCTGGCGCAGGCGCTCCACCAGCTCCCAGCTCACAGCACCCTCCCCCGGATCACGCCGCGGGCGATGGGCTCCTTGGGCGCGGCGCGGTGCAGGTCGTCCAGAGTGTAGAGGAGGCTGGCCCGGTTGTAGGTGCTGGCCTCGTAGTGCGGAACGAAGACGATCGCCTCCGTCGGGCAGACCTCCACGCACAGCCCGCAGTACTGGCACTTGTCCATCTCGATGTCAAAGCGGGTGAGCACCCGCTCCTTGCCCCGCCCCCTGGCCTCGATGTGGATGCAGCGGCTGGGGCAGACCCTCTCGCACTGGAAGCAGATGATGCACTGGTCGTTGCCGGTCTCCGGGTCCACCGGCAGCGCCAGCAGCCCGTGCCAGCGCGGAGAGATGTCGTTCTTCTCCAGCGGGTACTTGACGGTGTTCTTGGGGCGGACCAGGGCCCCGAAGGTCAGCCGCAGCCCCTCCGCCAGCGCCTGCGCCCCCTGCCACACCCGTCCCAGGCTTACGGCCACCGCCTCACCTCCGGCCCCTGGCCCCGCACCACCCGCCCGGGGGCTGCGCGCGCCTCGGTCCCCCACCCGGCCTACCGGTCCACATCCGAAAGCACGATGTCCACGCTGCCCAGGATGGCGATCACGTCGGCGATCTTCCAGCCGCGCATCATCTCCGAGAGGGCGTAGAGGTTGCTGAAGGCCGGAGCGCGGATCTTCACCCGGTAGGGGTGCTCCTCCCCGTCGCTGACCAGGTAGATCCCCAGGTCCCCCCGCGGGGACTCCGTGCGCGTGTACACCTCGCCCCTGGGAAGGCGCAGGGTGATGGGGATCTTCGGCGCGCGGATCTCGCCGGGGGGCAGCTTGGCGATGGCCTGCCGGATGATGCGGGTGGACTGGCGCATCTCCTCCACGCGCACCTGATAGCGGGCGAAGCAGTCGCCCTCCTGGCGCACCGGGACGTCGAAGTCCACCTCGGCGTACTTCTCGTACGGAAAGGCCTTGCGCACGTCGAAGGCCACCCCGCTGGCCCTGGCCACCGGCCCCGACGCCCCCAGGTTGACGGCCAGCTCCCGCGGAAGCACCCCCACACCCCTGGTGCGCACCTCAAAGATGGGATTGGCGGTGAACAGCCCCTCGTACTCGGCGATGCGCCCGGGGAACTCGTCGCAGAAGGCCAGCGCCTGCTCCACCCAGCCGTCGGGGATGTCGTCGTACACGCCGCCCGGGCGGAAGTAGACGTGGTGCAGCCGGCCGCCCGTGGCCTGCTCGAAGAGGTCCAGAACCTTCTCCCGCTCCCGGAAGCACCAGAGGAACATGGTGGTGGCCCCCAGGTCCGCCCCCCATGTGCCCAGCCAGACCAGGTGGCTGGCGATGCGCTGCAGCTCCAGGAAGATAACCCGCAGCCACTGCGCTCGCTCCGGCACCGTGATCCCGCCCAGGGTCTCCACCGCGCGCAGCAGCGCCTCCTCGTTGGCCAGCGCCGCCAGGTAGTCCATGCCCCGGTCGGCCAGGGAGACGGACTGCACGTAGGTGCGGTGCTCCATCATCTTCTCGACGGATGAGTGGAGGTAGCCGATGTCGGGGGCCACCTCCACGATGTTCTCGCCGTCCAGGGTGACGATCATGCGCAGCACCCCGTGCGTGCTGGGGTGCTGAGGGCCCAGGTTGAGGATGAGCTCTTCGGTGCGCAGCGCCATGGTCTCAGGAGGCCGCCACGCCCGCACGGCGCCGCAGGAAGGGCTCCTTCTTGATCTTCTCCTGGAGCTTCAGGATCCCCTCATAGAGGGCTTCCGGCCGCGGCGGGCATCCCGGCACGTAGACATCGACCGGGATGATGGTGTCGATCCCCTTGAGGATGGAGTAGTTGTCGTAGAAGAAGGGACCCCCGCAGGTGGCGCACGATCCCATGGAGATCACGTACTTGGGCTCGGGGATCTGCTCGTAGAGGCGGCGGACTATTGGGGCCATCTTGATGGTGCAGCGGCCGGAGACGATGATCAGGTCGGCCTGCCGCGGGGTGCCACGGAAGAAGGTGCCGATGCGGTCCATGTCGAACCGGCCGGCGGCCGCCGCCATCATCTCGATGGCGCAGCAGGCCAGGCCGAACCCCAGCGCCCAGACGCTGCTGGCCCGCCCCCAGTTCAGGACCTGCTCCACCGAGGAGAGGATGACGCTGCCCCCGGGGAGGACGTCGATCATCTCTATGAGCCTGTCGATGGGCGTGGCGGTGCTGACGCGCAGTTGACCGTTCCCCTGCCCGCCGGGCAGGGACCGCTCTGGCAGATCGGGCATCCCTGAACCTCCCCGGCTCCCGCGGCCGGTCAAATCCTAGCATGGGGATTTCAGGGGGGTCAAATCGGGCGGCCTAACGCAGCATGAGAAAGGTCCGGCGCAGCCTGGCCAGGCCGTCACGTCCCTGCGGCCGTCCCGCCGCCTCCAGACGCATGCACCGTTCCAGGCCCGCAGCGATGAGGTCCAAAGCCACGCGGTCCAGGGCGGCCCGGGTGGCCGCCACCTGCTGGGCGACGTCGGCACAGTCCCGTCCCTCGGCCAGCATGCGCTGCAGGCCCCTGACCTGCCCCTCGATCCTCCGCAGGCGGGCCCCCACCGAAGCCGTCATCTCCGCGTCCAGCGCCAGCGCACCGGCCATGGGTATCGCCTCCTACGGGCGGATGGTCTCCTGCGGCGCATCCGCCCCCGCCGCCCGCAACACCGCGGCCAGGAACTGCTCCTCCGGCAGCGCTCCCTCGAACTGCGTGGTCTCGTTGATGACCACCTTGGGCACGCCGTAGACGTTGTACCGCTGCGCCAGGTCCGGGTACTCGGAGGCGTCGATGACGTCGGCCCGCACCCGCGGCGACTCCAGCGCCATGGCATGGGCCAGATGCGCGGCCCGCGGGCAGTAGGGGCAGGTCGGGGTGACGAAGACCTGGATGTGCACATCCCGGGTCAGGCCGGCCAGCGCCTGCCGGGTATGCGGGCTCAGGCCGCTGTCCCCCCGGGAGACCGCCACCAGGTCCTCCAGGAACGCCGCGAACTCGAATCCGGCGGGAACCCCATAGTAGCGGATACGGGTCGCGCCGTCACGGGCGTCGCCGGCGGGGGTGCCTGCCTCCAGGGCCCAGCCTTCCCGGGCCGCACCCGCCGAGATGATGATGGCCGGGATGCGGGCGACGGCCGGCGCGCCGGGATCCCCCAGGACCCCGCGCACGCGCAGCCGGATCCGGGGGTCGAGCGCGGCGACCTGGCGCAGGAGCTGCTCGGCGGTCGGGCAGCTCTCGCACTCCAGCCCGGGAACGGTCAACCCTGCGGGGGAGGCGGTGACCAGCGTCACCTCCACCTCACCGGCCAGATCCTGCTGAAACCGCCGGCGCACCGCCTCGGCGTCGGCGGGTCTGAGCAACGACATGCGGGCTCCCTCCCTTGGATGATACCCTACGGGGTAGGGTATAACGTTCCCGGGCCGCCGTCAACCCCCACCCCGGGGCTGCCCGGGTGCTTGCGGTCCTAACCCGCCCGGTGCGGGGGAGTGGTAGTCTCTGGGCGAAGAGGTGCAGCGGGAGGAAGGCGTGAAGAGCTATCGCAAGGAGCTGTGGTTTCACACCCCCGAGCGGGTGGCCTTCATCAACATCACACCGCAGGTGGAGGAATGCCTGCGGGAGAGCGGTATCCGCGAGGGGCTGGTGCTGGTGAACGCCATGCACATCACGGCCTCGGTGTTCATCAACGACGACGAGCCCGGGCTGCACGCCGACTTCGCCCGGTGGCTGGAGCGCCTGGCCCCCCACGCCCCGGTGGGGCAGTACCGGCACAACGAAACCGGCGAGGACAACGCCGACGCCCACCTGAAGCGGCAGATCATGGGGCGGGAGGTGGTGGTGGCGGTCAGCGGCGGACGGCTGGACTTCGGCCCCTGGGAGCAGATCTTCTATGGAGAGTTCGACGGGCGGCGGCGCAAGCGGGTCCTGGTGAAGATCATCGGGGAGTAGGCCGCCGGCCGGGGGCACCTCCTCAGAACCTCGTCGTCACCGCCCCCTCGGAGGCCGAAGAGACCAGGCGGGCGTACTTGGCCAGCGCCGGGCCCGGGGCGGGACGCGCCGGCGGACGCCGCTCCCGCAGCCGCCGCGCCAGCTCCGCCTCGGACAGCTCCACCGCCAGGCGGCGGGCCGGGACGTCGATGACGATCACGTCGCCGTCCCGCACCGCGGCGATCGGCCCGCCCACGGCCGCCTCCGGGGCGACGTGCCCCACCATCAGCCCGTGCGTGGCCCCGGAGAAGCGGCCGTCGGTGACCAGCGCCACCGCGTCCCCCAGCCCCGCGCCCACCAGCGCGCCGGTCACCGCCAGCATCTCCCGCATTCCCGGTCCGCCCACCGGGCCTTCGTAGCGGATGACCACCACGTCGCCGGGGTGGATGGCCCCCGCCCCCACCGCGGCGAACGCCTCCTCTTCGCTGTCGAAGACGCGTGCCGGCCCGCGGTGGGCGGTGCGCTCGTGCCCCACCAGCTTCACCACGCACCCCTCCGGGGCCAGGTTGCCCCTCAGGATGGCGAAACCGCCGCCGGCCCGCAGGGGGGCACTCAGGGGACGGACGACCTCCTGGCCCGGAGTCTCCGGGGCGTCGGCAACCTCCTCGGCCAGGGTGCGCATGGTGACGGTGAGGGTGTCGGGGTGGAGCAGACCCCCCTCCAGCAGCCGCCGCGTCAGCAGGCGCACGCCGCCGGCGCGGTGCAGGTCGGTGGCGACGAAACGCCCTCCGGGCTTCAGGTCGGCCAGCAGCGGGGTGCGGGCGCTGATCGCGTCGAAGTCGTCGAGCTGCAGCGGGACACCCGCCTCCCGCGCCACGGCCAGCAGGTGCAGCACCGCGTTGGTGGAGCCGCCGCTTGAGGCCACCGAGGCGATGGCGTTCTCCAGGGCCGCCCGGGTGACGATCTGCCGCGGACGGACCCCGTTGCGTACCAGGGCCACGGCCAGGCGGCCCGCCGCCCGTGCCAGCTCGTCCCTGGCCGGATCCAGCGCCGGTACGGTGCAGCTCCCCATGGGGGAGATACCCAGTACCTCGAACGCAATCGCCATGGTGTTGGCGGTGAACTGCCCTCCGCAGGCCCCCGCCCCGGGGCAGGCTCGCGCCTCCAGCTCCGCCAGGTCGGCGGCGCCGATGGCTCCCCTCTGGTAGGCTCCGACCGCCTCGAAGACGTCCTGGATGGTCACCGCCCGACCGCGGACCTCCCCGGGGGCAATGGAGCCCCCGTAGAGCATCAACCCCGGCAGGTCGAGCCGCACCAGGGCCATCACCGCCGCGGGGATGGTCTTGTCGCATCCCGTGATCGCCACCAGCCCGTCCAGGAGGTGGCCGCGGGCCACCAGCTCGATGGAGTCGGCGATGACCTCACGGCTGACCAGGGAGGCGCGCATCCCCGCCGTCCCCATGGAGACCCCGTCGGAGATGGCGATGGTGTTGAACTCCACCGGCGTCCCCCCCGCCGCGCGGATCCCCGCCTTCACCTGCTCGGCCAGGTGGCGGTGGTGGTAGTTGCAGGGCATGACCTCGATCCAGGAGTGGGCCACGCCGATCAGCGGACGGCGGAAGTCGTCGTCCCCGTAGCCCACCGCCCGCATCATGGCGCGGGCCGGAGCCCTCTCCGGCCCGTCCAGGAGCACCCGGCTGTTGGCGCGCGGATCCACCGCGCTCCCCTCCCCGCTCACCGCTTTCCACCTCCTTCCAAAACCAGGGCGGCGATGCGCTCACCCACCTGGACGGTCGTCGCCTCGCCACCGAGGTCGGGGGTGCGCACCCCCGCGGCCAGGACACGGGAGACCGTCTCCTCCACCAGGGCCGCCTCCTCCTCCAGCCCGCAGGAGTGGCGCAGCAGCAGCGCCGCGCTCAGGATCGCCCCCACCGGGTTGGCCACCCGCCGCCCGGCGATGTCGGGGGCGGAGCCGTGCACCGGCTCGTAGAGCGCCGGCGGGCCCGCCCCCAGGCTGGCCGACGGCAGGAGGCCCACCGACCCCACCACCCCTGCGGCCTCGTCGCTCAGGATGTCGCCGAACATGTTCTCCGTGAGCAGCACGTCGAACTGCTGCGGGGAGCGCACCAGCTCCATGGCCGCGGTGTCCACCAGCATGTGGCGCAGAGCCACGTCGGGAAAGGCTCGGGCTTCCTCCTCCACCACCGCCCGCCAGAGCTGGGAGCTGGCAAGCACGTTGGCCTTGTCCACCGACGTGAGCCGTCCCCGCCGCGCCCGCGCCTGCCGGAAGGCCACACGGGCGACGCGGGCGATCTCCTCACGGCCGTATCTCAGCGTGTCCACGGCCTGGTCGCCCGTCCGGCCGCGCGGCTCCCCGAAGTAGAGTCCTCCGGTCAGCTCGCGCACGATCAGCAGGTCCACCCCGGCGGCCAGCTCCGGGCGCAGCGGCGATGCCTCCACCATCCCGGAAAGCACCCGCGCCGGGCGTAGGTTGGCGAAGACCCCCAGGGCCCTGCGCAGCGCCAGCAGGCCGCGCTCGGGACGCCGCTCGGGGGGGAGGTCGTCCCACCGCGGGCCTCCCACGGCGCCCAGGAAGACGGCGTCCGCCTCCGCGCACGCCTGCAGGGTCTGCGGAGGAAGGGGCGTGCCCGCGGCCTCCAGGGCGGCGCCGCCGATCAGACCCTCGCTGAATACGAACCGCAGGCCGCGCCGCGCCTCCACCGCCCGCAGGACGCGCACCGCCTCTGCGGTCACCTCGGGCCCGATCCCGTCCCCCGGAAGCAGCAGAATCCGGTACGGGGCATCGGCATTGCCGCTTGCGGAGGAACGGGCGGCGCCGGACGGGCCTAGAAGATTTCCTGGATGCACTCCGCCAGCCAGCGGACCTCCTCCCCGCCCCCCGGCCGCACTGCACCGCCCATCCCCGGGCCCCCGGCGCCTCCGCCCCCTGCGCCGCCGCGCCGCAGCGCCTCCCGCACGTAGCCCACCAGACCTCCGCTGGCCAGCAGCCGCCGCATGAATTCGGGCACGGGCGTGGCGGGGTAGGTCTCGTCGCGCGTCAGGTTGACGATGCGCCCCTGCTCCAGGTCGCAGAGCAGCTCGTCGCCGTCGCGCACCCGGTCGCGGGCCTGGGGCGACTCCAGCAGAGGCAGCCCGATGTTGAAGGCGTTGCGGTAGAAGATGCGGGCAAAGGAGCGGGCCACGATGGCGCCCACCCCCGCCGCCCTGATGGCTATGGGGGCGTGCTCGCGGCTGCTGCCCTGGCCGAAGTTCTCGCCGGCCACCAGGATGTCGCCGGGGCGGATGCGCTCCCGCAGGGAGGGGTCCAGGTCCTCGAAGACGTACCGGGCCAGCTCCCGGGGGTCGCTGGTCACCAGGTAGCGCGCGGGGATGAGCACGTCGGTGTCGATGTGGTCGCCCAGGGTGTGGGCACGGCCGCGCACCTGCAGGGGCCCGCTCATACCGGCACCGCCTCTCGCACCACCTCGTCGGGATGGGCCAGACGACCACGCACCGCGGAGGCCGCGGCCACCGCCGCGTTGGCCAGGTAGACCCGGCTGCCGCGGTGCCCCATCCGCCCGGTGAAGTTGCGGCTGCTGGTGGAGACGCACACCTCGCCCTCGGCCAGCACCCCCATGTGCCCGCCGATGCAGGGACCGCAGGTGGAGGTGCTGACCGCCGCGCCCGCCTCCAGGAAGACCTGAATCAGCCCTTCCTGCAGCGCCTGACGGTAGACGGCGGGGGTGGCGGGGATGACCAGCAGACGCGTCTCCGGGTGCACCCGCCGCCCAGCCAGGACCCGGGCGGCCAGCCGCAGGTCCTCGATGCGCCCGTTGGTGCAGGTGCCGATGAAGCACTGGTCGACGCGGATGCCGGCCGCCTCGCGCACGGGGAGCACGTTGCCCGGGGAAGACGGCGCGGCCACCAGCGGCTCCAGGCGGGAGACGTCGTAGCGGCGCACCTCTGCGTAGGTCGCCGACGGATCGCGGTGGTGGACGGTGAAGGGGCGGCGGGCGCGGGGGCGGATCCAGGACAGCACCGTCTCGTCGGCCTCCATGATGCCGTTTTTCGCCCCCGCCTCCACTGCCATGTTGGTGATGGAGAAGCGCTCGTCCATGGTCAGCTGTCCCAGGGCCTCGCCGGCGAACTCCATGGCGGCGTAGCGGGCGCCGTCCACCCCGATGTCGCCGATGACCCGCAGGATCAGGTCCTTGCCGGTCACCCAGGGCTGCATCTGGCCGGCGAAGAGGTAGAGCACCGTCTCCGGGACGCGCAGCCACAGGCGGCCCAGGGCCATGGCCGCGGCCAGGTCCGAGGAGCCCACCCCGGTGGCGAAGGCGCCCAGCGCCCCGTGGTTGCAGGTGTGGGAGTCGGCCCCCAGAAAGACGTCGCCGGGGCCGACGAACCCTTCCTCGGCCAGCAGGACGTGGGCCACCCCGCTGCGCCCCACGTCGTAGAAGTGGGGCAGCCGGTGGCGGCGGACGAACTCCCGGGTCACCGCGCACTGCTGCGCGGAGGCTATGTCCCTGGCGGGGACGTAGTGGTCGAAGACGAAGGCCACCCGGTCGGGGTCGAAGACCCGCTCGGCGCCCATGCGCTCGAACTCCTGGATGGCCAGCGGGGCGGTGATGTCGTTGGCGAAGACGAAGTCCACGCGCGCCTCGATCAGGTGCCCGGGCCGCACCGTGGCCACCCCCGCGTGGGCGGCCAGGATCTGCTCGGTCAGGGTCATCCCCATCGCCCGACCTCAGGAGCGCACGCCGCCGGCGGTGCTGTTAACCTCCCGCGCCAGGGCCACCAGCTCCTCCACGGTCACCCGCTTGCGCCGGTCGGCCAGCTCCTTGAAGGCGACGAAGGCCCGCTCCAGCGCCTCCTCCGGAAGGTGAACCCCCTGCTCGGCCAGGACTCGGGCGAAGGCGTGGCGGCCGGAGTGCTTGCCCATCACCAGCCGCGTGGCCGGTACCCCCACGTCCTCGGGCCGCATGATCTCGTAGGTCAGGGGGTTGACGATCACTCCGTGCTGGTGGATGCCGGCCTCGTGGGCGAAGGCATTGGCCCCCACGATGGCCTTGTTGGGCGGCACCGCTATCCCGGTGACCGCCTCCAGCGCGCGGCTGGCCCCGTACAGCCCCCGGGTGCGCACGCCGACCTCCACCCCGAAGACGTCGCGGCGCACCACCAGCGCCATGACCACCTCCTCCAGGGCCGCATTCCCGGCGCGCTCCCCGATCCCGTTGACGGTGCACTCCACCTGCCTGGCGCCGGCCTGCACCGCCGCCAGGGAGTTGGCCACGGCCAGCCCCAGGTCGTCGTGGCAGTGGACGCTCACCGTCACCCCTTCGATCCCGGGGACCTCCTCCCGCACCCTGCGCACCAGCGCGGCGAACTGGTCGGGGGTGGCGTATCCCACGGTGTCGGGGATGTTGATGGTCGTGGCTCCCGCGGCCACCGCGGCGGCGAAGACCCGGATGAGGAAGTCGGGGTCGGACCGGCTGGCGTCCTCCGCGGAGAACTCCACCTCGGGGACGTATCGGCGGGCGCGGCGGACCGCCGCCGCCGCGTCGGCCACCACCTCGTCGGGACTCTTGCGCAGCTTGCTGCGCATGTGCACTTCGGAGGTGGCGATAAAGGTGTGGATGCGCGGCCGCTCCGCCCCCTTTAGCGCCTCCGCCGCGGCGTCGATGTCCTCGGGGGCGGCGCGGGCCAGGGCGGCGATCACCGGGCCGCGCACCGCCCGGGCCACGGCGGCGACGGCCGCGCCGTCGCCAGGGGAGCTGATGGGAAAGCCCGCCTCGATGACGTCCACCCGCAGCTCCGCCAGGGTCCGCGCCATGGCCACCTTCTCCTCCAGCGTCATGGAGAAGCCCGGCGCCTGCTCCCCGTCGCGCAGCGTGGTGTCGAAGATGGCTACGCGGTCGGCCATGGCCTACCTCCCCGCTGAGGTGCGCGCCGGCGCCGCCGCGGCCGGCGGGGGGGCGGCGGGCTCGCTCGATGCCGCCGCCTCGGCCCGCTCCCCGGGACCGGGAGGCTGAGCGGCGCCGGGGACCTCCACACGGCGCAGCCAGGGCATCATGGCCCGCAGGCGGCGGCCCACCTCCTCGATGGGGTGGCGCGCCTCCTCCGCCCGGCGGGCCTCCAGGACGGGCCGTCCGGCCTGGTTCTCCAGGATCCACTCCCTGGCGAAGGTGCCGTCCTGCACCTCGCGCAGCAACCGGCGCATCTCCTGGCGCGTGGCCTCCGTGATGATCCGCCGCCCGCGGGTCAGGTCCCCGTACTCGGCGGTGTTGCTCACCGAGTAGCGCATCCAGGCCAGCCCGCCCTCGTAGAGCAGGTCGACGATCAGCTTCAGCTCGTTGAGGCACTCGAAGTAGGCGATCTCCGGCTGGTAGCCCGCCTCCACCAGGGTGTCGAAGCCCGCCTTGATCAGCTCCGTCACCCCGCCGCACAGCACCGCCTGCTCGCCGAAGAGGTCGCTCTCCACCTCCTCGCGGAAGGTGGTCTCGATGACGCCGGCCCTGGTGCAGCCGATGCCGCGGGCGTAGGCCAGGGCCAGCGCCTGCGCGTTGCCGGTGGCGTCCTGGTGGACGGCCAGCAGCGCCGGTACGCTCCCCCCTTCCGCGAACATGCGCCGCAGCAGGTGGCCGGGGGCCTTGGGGGCCACCATGAAGACATCCACGTCGGGCGGGGGGACCACCTGGTGGAAGTGGACGGCGAACCCGTGCGAAAACCCCAGGGCCTGCCCGCCGCGCAGGCGGGGAGCGATCTCCTCGCGGAAGACCTGCCCCTGGCGCTCGTCGGGGATGAGGACCTGCACCAGGTCCGCCTCCTGCACCGCCTCGGGCACCGTCCGCACGCGGAAGCCGTCGGCCTCAGCCCGCGCCCAGGAGCGGCTGCCTTGGAACAGGGCCACCGTCACCTGCACGCCGTTGTCGCGCAGGTTCTGCGCCTGGGCGTGCCCCTGGCTGCCGTACCCGACCACCGCCACCCGCCGCCCCTCCAGGGGGGCAAGGCTGGCGTCGCTGTCGTAGTAGATCCTGGCCATACGCTCCTCCTCCTTGCCCGTGATCTCCCCGACGGGTGCTCCTAGGTGGTCTGCGACCCCCGGGCCAGGGCCACCCGTCCCGTGCGCACCATCTCCCGGATCCCGTGCCGGCGCAGCAGCGCCTGCAGCGCGTCGATCTTGTCGGGCTTGCCGCTGACCTCCACCACCACGGTGTGCTCGCCCACGTCCACCACCCGGGCACGGAAGATCTGGGCCACGTGCAGCACCTCCTGGCGCGTGCCCGGCGTGACGCTGACCTTGATCAGGGCCAGCTCCCGTTCCACCGTGTCGCAGCCGGTGAGGTCGTGGACGCGGCGCACCTCCAGGATCTTGTTCAGGTTCTTCACCACCTGCTCCGCCTGCTCGTCCCCCTCCAGGACCACCAGCATGCGGGAGACCCGCCGGTCGTCGGTCACCCCCACCGAGAGGCTGTGGATGTTGTAGCCGCGGCGGCGGATCAACCCGGCGATCTTGGCCAGCACGCCGGGACTGTTCTCGACCAGCAGCGAGATGCTGCGTACCGTCGCCGGAGGCTGGCCGTTGGACTGCCGCCGGGTGCGGGCGCCGTCCGTCACTCCAGGATCATCTCCTTCACCGACTGCCCCGATGGGATCATGGGCAGGCAGTTCTCCTCGGGGTCCACCAGGAAGTCCAGCACCACAGGCACATCCGGAACCTGCAGCGCCCAGGCCACGGCCTCCTCCACCTCCTCGGGGCGGCGCACGGTGCGCCCCTGGGCGCCGAAGACCTGCGCCAGGCGGGCGAAGTCGGGGTTGCGCAGCATGACGTGGGAATAGCGCCGGCGGTAGAAAAGCTGCTGCCACTGCCGGACCATACCCAGCGAGCCGTTGTTGATGACCACCACCTTGATGGGGAGGCGCCACTCCACCGCCGTGATCAGGTCCTGCAGCGTCATCTGAAACCCGCCGTCGCCCACCAGCGCCACCACCGTCCGCTGCGGGCAGGCCAGCTGCGCCCCTATGGCCGCGGGGAAGCCGAACCCCATGGCCCCCAGGCCGCCGGAACTGATGAAGGTGCGGGGCTCGCGGCAGCGGTAGAACTGCGCCGCCCACATCTGGTGCTGGCCCACGTCGGTGACCACGATGGCCCGCTCCTCCGTGAGGCGGGCCACGACCTCGCAGACGAACTGGGGCTTGATGACCTGGTCGCCCTGTCGGTAGCGCAGCGGGTAACGCTGTCGCCACTCCTCGATCTGCCGCAGCCAGGGCTCGATCTGCGGCGCAGCGGTCACGCGCTCCGCCAGAGCGGCCAGGACCAGCCTGGCGTCGCCGACGATCGGGATGTGCGCCGGCTTGTTCTTGCCGATCTCCGCCGGGTCGATGTCTATGTGGATGAAGCGGGCGCGGGGAGCGAAGTCCTGCAGGCGGCCGGTCACCCGGTCGTCGAAGCGCACACCCACCGCCAGGATCAGGTCGGCCTCGTTGATGGCGTAGTTGGCGTACGCGGTGCCGTGCATCCCCAGCATGCCCAGGCAGCGGGGGTGGTGCTCGTCGATGGCGCCCTTACCCATCAGCGTCACGGTGACGGGGATCCCCGTGCGCTCCACCAGGCGGGTCAGCTCCGCCGAGGCGCCGGAGGAGATCACCCCGCCGCCGGCGTAGATGATCGGCCGCTGCGCGGCCTGCAGCGCCTCGGCCGCCGCGGCGATCTGCGCAGCGTTGCCTTCGCGGTGGGGGCGGTAGCGGGCGGTGACGTCCTCCACGGGGCGGGGGACGACGCGCGACTGGGCCACGTCGCGCGGCACGTCCACCAGCACCGGGCCGGGCCGCCCGGCGGCGGCCACGTAGAAGGCCTCCGCGATCACCCGGGGCAGGTCGGCGGCGTCCCAGACCTGGTAGGCGTGCTTGGTCACCGGCATGGTGATGCCGATGACGTCGGCCTCCTGGAAGGCGTCCCGCCCGATGACCGCCGTGGGCACCTGGCCGGTGATGGCCACCACCGGCACCGAGTCCATGTGGGCGTCGGTGAGGCCGGTGACCAGGTTGGTGGCCCCCGGCCCGGAGGTGGCCAGACACACGCCCACTCGCCCCGAGGCCCGGGCGTATCCCACCGCGGCGTGGGCGGCCACCTGCTCGTGGCGCACCAGGACGTGCCGCAGGTCGGAGGCGTCGTAGAGGGCGTCGTAGATGGGCAGCGCGGCCCCGCCGGGGATGCCGAAGATCACAGCGGCACCGGCCTGGCGCAGGCCCTCCACGAGGAGCTCGGCTCCGGAGCGGGCCAGCTCCTGCCGCGTGCGGACCGTCCGCCCTGAGCGGGCGACCCCAGGACGGCCCACCCCTCCCGGGGCTGTGCGCCTGGCGGTGCGGGATGTGGTTACCGTCATGCTACACCCTCCGGTGAAAACAAAATGAGCCACCCGTAAGGACGGGCGGCTCCCGTGGTACCACCTTACTTCCGGACCTCACAGGTGCGGGCCGCGGACCGCACCGGGAACCGCGCGGTGCGCGCCCCACCAGGAGACCCCGGAACTCTCCGCCCGCTATCGGGGGCGAGGACGGCGGGACCTAGTCCCTAAAGACTTCGGTCCCGCGGCTTGGGGACGAGTTCGTGCGGTCACCGCGGCGGCCAGCTCCCACCTGCCCTGGCTCTCTCGGCGCCGCGCGCCGCCTACTGCTTCCCCTCATCGCCGGTAGCGCCGTCGATCCGTCAAACACAAAAGCCCAAGGCTGCAGATTCCGCGAGGAACCTCCCCCTCAGGCTTCTGTCCTGACGGTGTAGCGGTGACCGGTGCACCGCCTGCGCCGCTTGGTCCAGGCCGGTCCCGGTTGGGGACCGCGGAACCCTAGGCGCACTTCCTCGATCGACAGGCCGAATTGCTATGGACTTGCCGGTCACGCTAGCAGAGTGCGGCGCGGTTTGTCAAGCCCTGAATCCCGAAAGTTCGGAATTTGGCGAACCTGCCGCCTCAAAAGAGGCCTCCATGCCCGATGCCCTCCCGGCCTCCTGCCCGGGGAGGTGGCGGGCCCTGCCGGCCTCCTGCCCCGCGGGCCCGTGGGGGATGATCTTGACGAAGCGGGCGGCCGCAGCCGGCCAGGTCTGCAGCAGGCCTGCCGCGCGCCGGCTCCCGGTGTGCGCCAGGTGCTCGGCGATGAGGTCGCGGAGCCCCTCCAGGTCTTCCGCTTCGACCGGCGCCACCGCCACCGTCTCCAGGTTGCACCGTGCGGCGAACCCGCCGTCCTCGTCCAGGACGTAGGCCCGGCCCCCGGTCATCCCCGCGCCGAAGTTGTAGCCGGCGCGGCCCAGCACCACCACCACCCCTCCGGTCATGTACTCGCACCCGTGGTCGCCCACCCCTTCCACCACGGCCACAGCGCCGCTGTTGCGCACGGCGAAGCGCTCGCCGGCGCGCCCCGCGGCGAAGAGGCGGCCGCCGGTTGCGCCGTAGAGGAGCGTGTTGCCCGCGATCACGTTCTCATGGGAGGCGCCGGCGAAGCCGCGGGGCGGGCGGATGGCGATGGTCCCCCCGCTCATCCCCTTCCCCGCGTAGTCGTTGACCTCGCCCTCCAGCTCCAGGACCATCCCCGGGACGCAGAACGCGCCGAAGCTCTGCCCCGCGCTCCCGGTGAACCGCAGGACGACGCGTCCCTCCGCCAGCCCGCCCTCCCCGTACCGCCTGGCGATGGCTCCCGCCAGGCGCCCGCCCACCGTACGGTCCATGTTGGTGATGGGGTAGGTCAGGTGCACGGGGACGCCGCGTTCCACGGAGGGCCAGGCGTCCTGCCAGATGCGGTCGTCCAGGGTGGGTCCCTCGGGCCGCTTGTTGCGCGGCTGGACGCAGCGCCGCGCCGCCTCCGGCGCACCGGCACCGCCGGTCAGGAGAGCGGAGAGGCCGATGCGGCGCCCGAGGACGGACTCGTCCACCGGGTACAGCAGCTCGCTGCGCCCTATCACCTCCTCCAGGGTGCGGGCCCCCAGCGCCGCCAGGTGGCGCCGCACCTCCTCGGCAACCCCCAGCAGGTACGCCTCCACCCGATCGGGGCGCCCGCTGAACCGGCGCCTCAGGTCCTCCCGCTGAGTGGCGATGCCGGTGGGGCAGGTGTTGAGGTGGCAGGCGCGGGCCATCACGCAGCCCAGGGCGACCAGCGCCGCGGTGCCGAAGCCGAACTCGTCGGCGCCCAGCAGGGCGGCGACCACCACGTCCCGCCCCGTCTTCAGCCCCCCGTCCACGCGCAGGCGGACCCGCCCCCGCAGGCCGCTGGCCACCAGCGCCTGCTGCGCCTCCGCCAGCCCCAGCTCCCAGGGCAGGCCCACGTGCTTGATGGACTCCAGAGGCGAGGCTCCCGTGCCGCCGTCGTGTCCGCTGATCTGGATGGTGTCGGCAAAGGCCTTGGCCACTCCCGCGGCCACGGTGCCCACGCCGGCCTCCGCCACCAGCTTTACGGCCACGCGGGCCAGGGGATGCACCCGCTTGAGGTCGTAGATGAGCTGTGCCAGGTCCTCGATGCTGTAGATGTCGTGGTGGGGCGGCGGGGAGATCAGCGTGATCCCCGGCTGCGCGCGGCGGATGGCGGCGATCTCGGCGCTGACCTTGTGGCCGGGGAGCTGGCCTCCCTCGCCCGGCTTGCTCCCCTGCGCCATCTTGATCTCCAGCTCGTCGGCCGACACCAGGTAGGCCGCCGTCACCCCGAACCGCGCCGAGGCCACCTGCTTGATCCGGCTGTTAGCGTTGGTGCCGTCGGGCCGCGGGAGGTAGCGGGCGGGATCCTCCCCTCCCTCCCCGCTGTTGGAGCGGGCCCCCAGGCGGTTGGCGGCGATGGCCAGCGCCTCGTGCGCCTCCCGGGAGAGCGCTCCGTGGGACATCGCCGAGAGGACGAAGCGGCGCACGATGGCCTCCGCGGGTTCCACCTCCTCCAGAGGGACGGGCGGCCGCGGGACAAAGGCCAGCAGGTCGCGCAGGGCGGTGGGCGGGCGGGAGGCCACCAGGTCGGAGAAGGCGGCATAGGCCGGGCCGCCGCCCGACTGCGCGGCCTGGTGCAGCCGCTTCACCACGTAGGGGTTGAAGGCGTGGTACTCGCCGTCGCGGCGAAAGCGGACCAGTCCCGGGTCCTCCAGCTCCCCGTCTCCGGCGAAGGCTCGTGCGTGGCGGGCGGCCGCCTGGGCGGCCAGGTCGTCCAGGGAGACGCCGCCGAGGTGGGCGGGCGTGCCGGGGAAGTAGCGCTCGACCACCCGGCGGTCCAGCCCCACGACCTCGAAGACCTGTCCGCCCTGGTACCCGGCAAGGGTGCTGATCCCCATCTTGCTGGCCACCTTGAGCAGCCCCT
>FWPU01003394.1_pt1 | contig 40331 bp, 48 predicted proteins | sample 2228361 | NCBI WGS metagenome assembly FWPU01 (sample SAMEA103939777, study PRJEB20133) | metagenome | reverse complement strand
CAAGGGAATTAAAAGCAAGAATAGACAACTTTAAGGATAAACTATTAAAGATGGCAAAAAGAGAGATAAAAGAATTTGAAAAAACAAAAAATTTCGAGTATATTTCAAATGAGGTAGTGTATATACTGTTAAATAGAAATATATATGAGGCAATAGGTGGGTAAGAATATTTTAAGGCTTTTTTATTGTGTCTCCTTTATTTCAAAGGTAAAATTTATCTCTGCAGTTTTGGAAAGCATAGCATAAACGGAGCAATATTTTTCCTTTGATAAATCAATTGCCCTCTTTATAGATTCTTCATCTAACCCCTTTCCTTCAAAATAATAATGAACATTAATTTTTTTGTAAACCTTTGGATATTGCTCTGCCTTTTCCCCTTCACAGGTGATTTCAAATTTTGAAATTTTTTTCCTCATTTTCTTTAAAATAGATACCACATCCATCCCTGTGCATCCACCAAGGGCTATTAAAAGGAGTTCCATTGGAGATGGAGCTGTATTTGTTCCTTCAGGGGAATCAATTGCAATTCCATGCCCAGAAGGGGATACGCCTAAAAATTGTAAATCATTTACCCAAATTAATTTTGCTTTCATATTTTTATTTTAACATATTAAAATAGGATTTTATTTCAAAGGGTTTTTCTTTATCAATTGTTTGGATTTTTGAAAAAAATTTTTTTAAATAAAGTTTCTTTTCCTTTGAGATGTTTTTAAAATCTTTTCCATCAAAAGAAATTTTTTCTTCTTTTGATAAAATTTTCTTTATTTTATTTTTTAGCTTTGGATTTAAGGGAAAATATTTTCCTTCTTGTTTTATGTAAAAATCAATTTTTTCTTCTTTTATGACTTCTCTATTTTTTTTTAACCTTTCCTTAGAAATCCTTTCAAAGGTAAAATTACTTGTAACCCTATCTTTTTCCAATTTTAAATTATAGGGGCAGACCGCTTGACACAAATCACATCCATAAATATATCCCCATCTTATTAAGTCCTTTTCTTCAATTTCTTTTGCTTCTATTGTAAGGTAAGAGATACATTTTGAAGGGTTTAAAATATAAGGCTTTTCAAGGGCACCTGTGGGGCATATTTCTATGCACCTTTTACAACCCCTGCAACTTCCCTTAAAATTTAACTTTTTTTCTGGCAAATCCAAATCTGTTAAAATAAAACCAAGGTTAAAAGCACTTCCAAATTTTTCATTTATAAGCAAAGTATTTTTTCCCATAAAACCTAAGCCCGCCTTTTCTCCATAAGGTTTTTCCAAAAAAGGAGAGGTGTCGCAAATAACTTTATTGTTCCCTGAGAATATTTTTGCTATTTCTTTTAATTTTTCTTTAATTTCTAAATGGTAATCCCCTTTCATAGCAAAGGATGCAATCTTTTCTTCTTTTGGTTTTTTGCTTAAAATTTCTCTTGAAGAAAAATTATAAGGAAAAGGAAAAGCTAAAATGCTTTTTAAGCCTTTTAAAAATTTTTCTGGCTCTTCTCTTAAATCAACCTTTTCCAAATATTTTAAATTTTTAAAATACCCCAAGGAAGAAATTTTTTTATACTCTCTTATCTTTGGAATTGGTTTTGGTTTTACAATTCCAAAAAAAGGAATCTCAAATTCTTTTGTCTTTTCATTTAAAAGAGATATAATTTCCAAAGTTGTCACAAAAAACTATTTTATCCCATCCAAATCCCTTTAATTTTTCATAAATTTTTTCCCTATCCCCCACAACTAAAACAAGAAACTTTTTATCCTTTAATAATTCCTTTAAAGCTTCTTCAGTTTCCTTTAAGGTAACTTTTCTTAAGTTTTCTGGAAAATTATTTAAATAATCTAAGGGCAAATTGAAGAGGGAAATTGACTCCAAAAAGGAAATTAAGTTATCAGGGCTTTCAAGACGAGAGGGTAAACTATAAATTAAATTATTTTTTGCTTCTTCCAGTTCCTTTTCCGTAATTGGTTTATCCTTTAAAAAACCTTCTATTTCTAAAAAGATTTCCTCTAATGCCTCTTTTGTAAATTTTAAGTCCACTGGAACTCTAAAACCCCAATAGGATCCATATTTTAAATTATAAATTGAACTCCTTGCACCATAAGTAAAACCCTTTTCTTCCCTTAATTTTAAATTTAATCTACTTAAAAAATATCCTCCAAAAATATGGTTTGCAATATAATATGCAGGATATTTTTCTGAAGTAGGGGAAGGAGCAAAAGTTGAAAGGGTTATATAGGTCTGGGCAGAATTGGGTTTGTCTATGATGTATAGGTCTAAAGAATTCCTTTTTAAGGGTTTTTCAAAAATTTTAAAGGAACTTTTTTCCTTTTTCCAATCCCCAAAGTTTTGATTTAATTCCTTTTTTAATTCATTTATATCTTTGGGACCTATATAAATTATCTTTCCCCTATCTGGATTTATGAATTTATCATAAAATTCTTTTACTACTTTTTTGTCAATTTTTTCTATTGTCTTTGTTTCACCTAAGAAGTGATGGTTGTAAGGGTGTTCTCCATATAAGTTTTTTAAAATTCCAAATTGAGCCATTAAAGGCAAAGAGTCCTTTTGCCTTCTTAACCTTCCTTTTATTTCTTTTTTTATTACTTCCAATTCTTTTTCAGGAAAAGAGGGCTTTAAAATTATTTCTTTTATTATTTTTAAACCTTGATAAAAGTTTTCATCAATAATAGAAAGTAAAAGATTTAAAGAGTCCTGGGTGGAATAGGTCTCAACTTCTCCTCCCAATTTCTTAAAACTCTTTTCCAATTCTTCTACATCTTTTTCTTCTGTTCCCTTTTTAAGCATTTGGGAAAAGATATTTGATAAACCATCAAATCCTTCAAAATCATAGAAGGAACCTGCTTCAAAGGAAATTAAAAGCAAGCTTTCTGGTATTTTTTTATAATTGTAATAAAATACCTCCATCCCATTTGAAAGTTGAAATTTTTCTAACTTATTAAAAGAAAAGGAAATTTCACCTTTTCCTTCTGGCATCTTTGCCCTATCGGGTTCTTCCCCTTCTGATTTTAAGTTTCCAATGGGTTCTACAATCAAAATTCCATAGGGTTTTGATAGGTAATTTTTTGCCACCCTTTGAACCTTTTCTTCTGTGGTCTTTAAATATCTATCCAAATCCCATTGGAATTTATTTGGTTCCCCTAAGTAATGGTTATAAGCATTTAATCTATCACATATGCCATAAAAACCCCCAATCCTTTTCATTGAATCTAAAAACTCCTTTGTAAACATATTTTGAGCAGAAAGAAATGCCTCTTTATCTAAGGGTTTTTTTAAAGTTTCTTCTATAACCCTTAAAATTTCTTTTTCCACTTCCTCTATTTTTACTCCTTCATTTAAAGTAACCATAATTTGAAAATATCCAGAAAGTTCACCAGAATTATGATAAACCCTAACCTCATTTCCTAAGCCCCTTTCTTTTACAATCCTTTTATACAAAGGAGCTCCTTCCCCTTCCCCCAAAATCCTTGCAAATAAATCCATTTCAGCATCAAATTCTTCATATATGGGAACTGTATGCCAAACCATATAAATTCTTGGAAGTTGAACCTTGTCTTTTAAAACTTTCCTTTTAATAGAATTAAACTCTGGAACCCATTTTTTGTAAAAACCAGCTGGCTTTCCTGGAGGGATTGTTCCAAAATATTTTTCCACAAGTTTTCTTGTTTCCTCAATATTAAGATCTCCGCCAATACAAAGGGAACTATTTGAAGGGGTATAAAATTTATCAAAAAATTCAACCATATCTTTTAGATTTGCCCTTTCCAAGTCCCTATGAAAACCAATTGTAGGCCAAGAATAGGGGTGTTCTGGTGGATATAAGAGCTTTAAAATTTCTTCATAAGCAATTCCATAGGGGGCATCATCATAGTTTTGTCTCCTTTCATTTCTTACTACATCAATTTGATTTTTTAATCTTTCTTCTGTTAAGGCAGGTTTTAAAAACCCCATTCTATCTGCTTCAAGCCATAATGCCCTTTCAAGATAATTTGAAGGAACATTTTCATAATACCTTGTCCTATCTTGATTTGTGGCTCCATTTACTTCTCCTCCAATATTTTGAAGGGCTTTAAAAAAATCATCATTGAAATTTTTTGAACCTTGAAACATAATATGTTCAAATAAATGGGCATATCCCGTCTTACCTTCACTTTCATTTTTTGAGCCCACTTGATAATTTACATTTACAGTTACAATGGGGTTTGAGGGGTCTTCATATAAAATCACTTTTAAACCATTTGGAAGTGTATATGTTTCAACTTTTAATTTTGGAAGCGTAATCCCTAACAAAAATATGGGAAAAAATAAATAAAGATAAAAAAATTTCATCTTACCCTCCTATTAATTTAAAATATATTATACCAAAACTTATAGTTAAAACTGTTCCAGGAAAGCCAACTTTTAGATATTCTAAAAATTTTATTTCAATCCCTTCCTTTTTTGCTTGTTCTGCTACTATTAAATTTGAAACAGAACCAATTAAGGTTAAATTTCTAGTTAAAGTAGATGCCATTGCAAGCAAAAGCCATAAGTGAAAGTTGTTGAGAACCATAGCTATGTATGGCTTTATCAATAATACAGCAGGGACATTGGAAATTAAATTTGAAATACTTAAAGTAGAAAAAGAAAAAAAATCAATTCCTTTATAAAAAAAGGAGAGATAAAATTGAAAAGATTTTCTGTAAAACCAATAACTCCCAAAAAACCCCTTACAATGAGAAGCCCTCAAAAAAAATACAAGGAGAGACCAGTCAATTTCTGCAAAAACTCTATGGGGTTTTATCCTTCTTGTTATTTACAATATTGAAATGGAAGCCAAAGAAGACATCACAATTGATGTACCTGAAAAGAAGCCAATGAGGAGGATTGAGATAGAAATCATTGATTTTATTAGTAGGGGCTTGAATAATTTTACATCTTCTAAATTTATTTCTTCAAATCTTTCCTTTGAAAATTCCCTGTTATAGATGGCTATTATTAAAAAATAAGTTAGAAATAAACCAATGAAAGAAGGCAAAAAAGATAAAATAAAAACTTTGTATAGGGTATCCTTGAGGAAAGTCCAATTATCATATTTTGTGGATTTCCCCTTATTGTTGTCGTAGAACCAATGTTTGAAGATAAAGCTATGGCTAAAAGATAAGGTAATGGGTTTCTTTTAAAAGTTTTTAAAGTAAAAATAAACAGGGGCTGCAAATTAAAACAATTCTATCCTTTAAAAATAATGCAGATAGTATACCTGAGGAAAAAATTATAAAAAATAAAATCTTGGGCTCTTTGAATATTTTAATATATATTTATTTAATAAGGAATAAAAACCAGAAATTTTTAAGTTTGCATTTAAAATCATTAAGGAAAAGAGAAGGGCATTTGAACCATTAAAAGAAAGCCATTATTTTAGACCAAACTATCATTAAAATCATAGCAAAGGGATAGACAGTCGCTAATAAAACCAAAGGTCTTTGAGATTCACTCATATTTGATGCAATGGCCAGCCCAGGGGTTGAAGTTAAAGCACCCACAAACAAACCAATTGCAAGGGCCATATCGAGGGAAAATATTTTTGCAAGTAAGGTAGTAAAAAGAGCACTAAAAGAAATTAAAGCTAAAACAATTCCATTTAATTGGAAACTCTCCTTTTTCCCTAAGTTAAAAATTGAAGGTCCTGCTTGCAATCCAATTGCATATATAAATAAAATAAGTCCTAAGGTTTGGAATTCTTCTGGAAGAGAAAAACCATAATTACCAAAAGCCATTGCTACAAGCAGTATGGTAGAAGTTTCAAAGGAAAAACCAAATATTCTAATTCTACCAATTATAAAACCAATTACAACAATTAGAGATAAAAGAACAAGGGGATTACTTTGCAAAAAGCAGTAAAAATTCATATAGATTTCTGTATTTAAATAGAATTAAATATACTTTTTTTACTTTTTTTCTTCTGGTGTCTTTTCCTTAGTTTCTTTTTTTTGTTCCTTTTCTTTCTTTACTTCTTCTTGTTTTACATTTTCCATTATAGAACCAGCTGTGACTTTCTTTTGGACTATTCCCAGGAGGATGCTTGTAATTAAGAAAATTATAAAACCAGCCGTTGTAAGTTTATGTAGCAAAGTTGTAGCTCCCCTTGCACCAAATAGGGTCTGGCTACCCCCTCCACCAAAGGCACCTGCAAGATCTGCTCCTTTTCCCTGTTGCAGCAAAACAACTAAGATTAAAAAAATACAAGCAATGATATGGATTGCAACCAGTAAACCAAACATTTATATAGCTCCTTTCATTTTTAAAGATATATTTACAATTTTAGCAAATTTTTCGGGATCTAAACTTGCTCCTCCTACGAGGGCACCGTCTACCTCATCTAATTTCATAATTTCTTCAATGTTTTCCACATTTACACTACCTCCATAAAGGATAGGTATCTCAGGGTAAAATTTTTTTATTTCCTTATGCACCTCTTCAATTTGCTCATTTTTTGCAACAATTCCAGTTCCTATTGCCCATACGGGCTCATAAGCAATTGCAATATTTTGATGGTGTTCCCTTAGTTCTTCTAAGATTTTTAATTGATCTTTTATAACTTTTAAGGTATTCCCTTCTTTCCTTTCTTCTAATTTTTCTCCAATACAATAAATAACCTTTAATTTATTTAAAAGGGCACCTTTTAATCTTTTGCTTACAATTTCTTGGTCTTCTTTAAAGATATTTCTTCTTTCAGAATGTCCAATTATTGTCCAATATACTTTTAAATTCTTTAAATGGATTGGGGAAATTTCACCAGTAAAGGCACCCCTTTCTTCCCAATGACAATTTTGGGCTGAAACTTGAACAGGAGTTGAACCGAGAGCATCTAATACATATTTTAATAATGTAAAAGGAGGAGCTATTATTACATATTGAAGGGCTCTTGAGGGCAAGAGGGATATAAACCTTTGGCAAAAGGAGATTGCTTCTTCTTCAGTAAAATGCATCTTCCAATTTGCAGAAATGATAGGAAGTATCAAAGTATTAGTGCCTCCAATGCAGGTAAGATCTTCCCACCTAAAAATTCCAAACTTGCACCCCCACCGGTAGAGATATGTGTTATTTTTGATGAGATGCCTGCTTTTTCTACAGCCATAACACTTTCTCCACCCCCAACAACTTTGAAGGCATCTACTTCACTTAAACTTTTTGCAACTTCAAAGGTTCCCTTTGAAAATTTTTCTTCTTCAAAAATTCCCAAGGGACCATTCCAAAAGATTGTTTTTCCTTTACTAATTTCAACCTTAAAATTTTCACAGGTTTTTGATCCAATGTCTCCTACTATCCCATTTTCAGGAATTTCCTTTGCTAATACTTCTTTAACTTCTATTGCAGGTCTTTCATAGGAGATCAATAGGTCTTCTGGAATAAAAAGTTTTTTTCCCATTTTTTCAACTTTTTCCATAATTTCCTTTGCTTTTTCTATCATTTCTTCTTCATAAAGGGATTTTCCTACGCCATACCCCTTTGCTTTAAGAAAGGTATTTGCCATCCCTCCACCAATCAAAAGGACATCTGCTTTTTCTGCAATGTTTTCTACAACCTCAATTTTATCTGAAATTTTTGCCCCACCTAAGATTGCGATATAGGGGTTTTGAGGATTTTTCAATAATTGAGAAAGCATTTCCACTTCCTTTTCTATTAAAAATCCACAAGCCCTTTCTTCAAATAAAAAGGCAAGCCCATAAGTAGTTCCTTCTGCCCTATGGGCTGTTCCAAAGGCATCATTTACATAAACATCTGCAAGAGCTCTTAATTTTTTTAAAAACTCTGGATCTTGGGTCTTTTCACCACTTTCAAACCTTGTATTTTCCAAAAGGAGAATTTCTCCCTCTTTCATTTCTTTTACTGCTTTTTCTACTAATTCACCTACAACTTCTTGAGGAAAATGGACTTTTCTTGATGTTAATTTTTTAAGATGATCTGCAACTGGTTTTAGAGAAAGGGAGGGATCCTTTTCCTTAGGCCTTCCCAAATGGGAAGCAATTATAGGCATTCCACCCCTTTCAATTATATAGTTTAATGTGGGAAGGAGGGCTCTTATCCTTGTATCATCTTTAATTTTCCCTTCCTTTATGGGAACATTTAAATCAGCCCTTAAAAAGACCCTTTTGTTTTTAAGGTTTAAATCTTTTATCTTTCTTAATTTCATTGTAGCTTTAATACCACATCAACTAATCGGTTATTATAACCAGTTTCATTGTCGTACCAGGAAAAGATTGAGTAAGTATGGTCACCCACTTTATCTGTTAAAAGTCCATCTACAATACCTGAATAAGTAGTTCCATTAAAATCAGAAGATACAAGTTCCTCATCTGTATAGCCCAAAAGCCCCTTTAATTTACCTTCAGAGTCCTCTTTAAATGCCTTATTTACTTCATCTTTTGTAGGACTTTCCTTTAAAGTTAAAACCAAATTTGTAATTGAGACATTTGGAGTTGGAACCCTTAAAGCAACTCCATTCATTTTACCTTTAAGTTCAGGCCAAATTTCCGATAAATTTTTTGCAGCACCTGTTGAAGTTGGTATAATTGAAAGGGATGCTGCCCTTGCCCTTCTCAAATCCTTATGGGGAAGGTCAAGGATCCTTTGATCATTTGTATAAGAATGAACTGTTACAAGATAACCTTCTAAAAGATGCCACCTCTCCATAATTGATTTCATTGTAATTGCAGCACAATTTGTTGTGCAAGAGGCATTTGAAATTATCTTATGCTTTTCCTTAGAAATTAAATGATCATTACAACCTATAACAACCATTAAATCTGCATCTTTGCAACCTGTGGTAACAACAACATTTCTTACACTTCCTTTTAAATGTTTTTTTGCTTCTTCTGCTTTTGCAAATTTTCCCGTTGCTTCTAATACAACTTCAATCCCTTCCTCTTCCCAAGGAATTTGAGCAGGGTCTAAGATGGAAAAAACTTTTATCTTTTTCCCCTCTACATAAATATTTGATTCATCATACTTTACATCACCATTATATGTTCTATGAACGGAATCATATTTAAATAAATGTGCAAGTGTCTTTGCATCAGTTACATCATTTATAGCTACAACTTCTACTGGGGAGTCTCTTTTTAAAAGTTCCCTTAAAAAACCCCTCCCAATTCTTCCAAAACCATTTATTCCTATTTTCATAGCACCTCCCTTTAAAGATTTTTTTAATTATATCAAAAAAAAATTTTATTTTCAAATGGCAAATTGGTTCATAAAAAATATACATAAAATAATACTCTTGCCCCAAAGGAAAAATTATAAAAAAATGAGGTCATTTGGTATTGAGAGATTTTTAAGGGGTATCAAGAAATTTTTTTATATTTTTTTATTTCTATCCATTATTGATTTTTTTTTTATTTTGCAGTATAATAAACCCTTAAACTCAAAAGGAGGTTTGTTTTTGAATGAAAAGGACTTTTCAGCCAAACAATAGGAAAAGGAAAAAGACCCATGGCTTTAGAGTAAGGATGAGAACAAAGGATGGAAGAGCTGTCCTTTCCAGAAGGAGAAGGAAGGGAAGGTATAGAATTGCCCCTTGAAATTAAAATTAGAAAAATTAAAAGGGTATAAAAATTTTAAAAAGCTTTTCAAGGAAGGTATAAAAATAAGAATGGAAAACTTTACTCTTTATTATTTACCTGAATGTGTTTTTCCTTTAAGATATTCTTTGGTAGTATCTCCAAAATATGGAAAAGCAGTAAAAAGAAATAAACTAAAAAGACAAGTAAGAAGTATTTTAATGACACATTTTTCCCAATTTTTACCCCTTTTGGGAAACCTTATAATTCATTTTTATTCAAAGTTTGAAATGAGTTATTTTGATTTAAATAATTTATTATTAAAATCCTTTTGTGAACTTAAAAAATGTTTAAAAAATTTATATTGATTTTATTAAAGTTTTATAAAAAATTTTTATCTCCCATGCTTCCACCTGCTTGCAGATTTGCTCCTACTTGTTCAGAATATATGATGGAAGCAATTGAAATTTATGGTGTATTTAGAGGTATTTATATGGGAATTAAAAGATTGTTAAGGTGCCATCCCTTATCTTCAGGGGGGTATGACCCTGTACCAAAATGGAAAAAAGATTACTTTTAGCTCTAGCCCTTTCTTTTTTAGTTCTTTTAGTTTGGAGTAAACTTTTTACTCCTGAAGAAACCCAACCCTTGCCCAAAAAGGAGCAAAAATTAGAGACTGTAAAAGAGGAAAAATTGGAAAAAGAGGGTGCAAAAGAAGAAGTAATTTTTCCTAAGGAAATTATAAAGGATTTGGAAGAAAAGGAAATTTTGAAGGAAAATGATTATTTGAAAATTGTTTTTACCAATAAGGGTGCTAAGATTAAAGATATAAGGTTAAAGAAATACTTGGATTATGATAAAAAGCCCTTAAGGTTGTATCCCTTATACAATCCCAAATTTTCTCCCCTTCAATTATTATTAAATGACAAGGAATTGGAAAGGAAAGTAACTGAAGAATTTTTTAAAGTAGAAGATAAGGGCTATGAGGTTGCTTTTGTTTTATCTCTTCCAGAAATTTATATTAAAAAAATCTTTAATTTAAAGGGGAGTTTTTTAGATTTTTCCCTAGAAATTAAAGGGAATTATAATGAAAATATCTATTTATCCTGGGGTCCTGGCTTGAGAATTGTAGATCCCAGAGAAGAAAATAATAAATTTTTGCTCCCTGCAGATTTTATTTGGAGGGACTTTAAGGGGATTGAAAGAAAACCCATTACAAAATTTGGGAAGAAATTGCCAGAACTTAATCTCTATGAGAAAAATTTAAATTATTTTGGTTTGGAGGACTCTTATTTTGCTGTTATTTTAGAGCCAAAAGAGGGTTTAAAGGGAATAAAGGTTTTTCCAGAAAAGGATATATTTTACAAGACAAAGTTAAAATACAGTTATAAAAAAGAGGTTTTGGATCCCTCTTTAGCTGAAAGGGTTTATTATGATGAAGGAAAGAAGGAAATCTCCCTCTTTGGTGTTTTTGAAGAAAGGGAAAAAAATGAAATAAAGAAAGGTTTGATGGATCAAAGGGATATAAAAAGGTTGGATTTATTATTTCATAAGCCCCTTCCTCAACTATTTCTCTTGGTTGAATTGGATAAACCAAAAGCATCTTTTGAAATTTACCTTGGAGCAAAGGACTATGAATTCTTAAAGAAAAATAAGCCAGAACTTACAGAAATTGTAAGCTTTGGATTTTTTGGTTTTATTGCAAAACCCCTCCTTTGGGTATTAAAGGGGATAAATAGTTTAATTGGAAATTGGGGTTTTAGCATTATAATCCTTACTTTGATTTTAAGGATTTTGCTTTACCCCGTAAACCATAAACAAATTGTTTCCATGAAAAAGATGCAAAGGGTTCAACCAAAAATTGATGCCATTAGAAAGAAGTATAAAAATGCCTTAAGGGATATGGAAGAAAGGGCTAAGATGAACCAAGAGATAATGGAGGTATATAAAAAAGAAGGAATAAATCCCTTAGGGGGTTGTCTTCCCCTTGCAGTCCAAATTCCTATCCTTTGGGCATTTTATAGTTTGCTTTCTGCTGCCATTGAGCTTAGAAATTCCCCTTTTATTTTTTGGATAAAGGATCTCTCTTCAAGGGATCCCTATTACATAACACCTATACTTATGGGGTTTTCTATGTTTATTCAACAAAAGATGACACCTACTACTGGAACCCCAACACAAAGATTTTTAATAAATACAATGCCCATATTTTTTACCTTCCTATTTTTAAACTTTCCTTCAGGGGTTGTTTTGTATTGGTTTTTTAATACCTTATTGCAAATCCTTCAAACGATAATATATAAGTGGCATATGAAGGAGGCATAATTTATGCTTAAAAGGATATTTTCTGGAAGAACCCTTGATGAGGCATTAGAAGCAGCTATAAGGGAATATAAGAAACCAAGGCAGGAGTTAAGTTATAAGGTTTTAGAAGAAAAAAAGACCCTATTTGGTTTAGAAAAAAGAATAACAATTGAAATTTTAGAGGATCAAGGAAGTCCAAATTTAAAATTGTTTTTAAATAAGTTTATTTTAAATTCAAATTTTAACTTGTCTTATAAGATAGAAAAAGAAGAAGATAAAATTTATGTTTATTTTACCGGGGAAGATGTGGGTTATCTTTTAAAAAATTATGGAGAAGGATTAGATGCTTTAAAACATTTAATTGAAAAGGTTTTGGAGAGGGAGGGTTTTAAAGGGGAAGTTGTAACCGACTCTTTAAATTTTAGAAAAAATTTAAAAAGTAAAATTGGAAAATTAGCAAGTACTTTATGCAGAAAGGTTAAAAGAGAAGGGAAGGTTATTCAAATGAAACCCCTCCCGCCATCATTGAGAAGAATTGTACACTTGACAGCCACAAAGATAGGAGGAGTGGAGTCAAAAAGCGAAGGCAGTGGGTACCTTAAAAGAGTTTTCTTATCTCCTAAGAAGTAATGAAACAATTTTAGCCCTTTCAACGCCCCTTGGAAAAGGGGCGTTGGGGGTAGTTCGCCTTTCGGGAAAAGATTCTTTAAAAATTATAGAAAAAATTTCAAATAAAAAATTTGAACCCCGAATTGCAACTCCTGTTTTTTTTGAAAGATATGGTAAGGCAATAGTTATATATTTTAAAGCACCAAACTCTTATACAGGGGAGGATTTAGTTGAAATAAGTTTAATTGGAAACCCTTACCTTATAAATTATTTTATAAAAGAATTATTAAAAGAAGGGGCAACCTTGGCTTTGCCTGGGGAATTTACTTTTAGGGCTTATTTGAAGGGAAAAATTGATTTAAGTCAAGCAGAGGCAATTGATTTCTTGGCAAGAGCAGTTTCTACAAAAGTTCAAAGGAAGCTTTCCTTAATGTCAGAGGGGGTTTTTTCAAAAAAAATAAGGGAATTAAGAGATTATCTTTTAGAGCTTTTATCTTTTATGGAAGCATATATTGAATTTGAAGAAGAAGATATAGAAATTGGATTAAGGCAAATTGAAGAAAAGATTAAAAATTTAATTACTTTTTCTTTGGATTTTTATAAAAAATGTTTTTTAAAGAAAGAAGAAGGGATTTTTAATGTAGTAATAGCAGGTCCTCCAAATGCAGGAAAGTCCACTTTATTCAATAAATTTTTAGGTTATGATAGAGCTTTGGTATCTAAAGAAAAGGGAACAACGAGGGATTTAATAAGGGAAACAATTGATTTAGATGGTTTTCCTATAAATTTATGGGATTCTGCAGGAATTTTTAAAAGGGGGAAGGGAATTACACAAAAAGCCATTGAATTTTCAAAAAAAAACATAAAAAGGGCAGATTTTATTTTATACTTGCACGATTCTTCCCTTCCCTTTGAAGGAATAGAAAAGGGCTTAGAAGAGGATGTAAAAGAAAGGGGGACAGTTATATTAACAAAAAAGGATTTAAAAATTAATGAAAAAAATAAGGCTTTACCATATCTCTTTATATCTTCTTTAAAAGATGAAGGGATTGATATTTTATTAAACATTTTAAAGGAAAAGGCAATGGAGTATTATGGAGAAGGGGAAGAGGGAGAATTTCTAATTAATGAAAGGCAAAAAGAACATTTAGAAAGTTTTTTGAAATATTTAAAAGAAGGGAAAGAAAAATTTGAAGAGGGACAGCCCATGGAAATTGTATCGGATTTTTTAATTAAAGGAAAAGAGGAAATAGAAAATGTTATAGGAGAAATTAAAAAAGAAGATATTATAAATTCCATATTTTCAAGGTTTTGCATAGGAAAATGAAAGATAAAGTTGTGGTAATTGGAGGAGGGCATGCGGGAATTGAAGCATCTTATGTTTCTTCAAAGATGGGAATTGAAACAATTCTTATAACCCAAAACATAGATGCAATAGGGAAGATGAGTTGTAACCCTGCAATTGGAGGGGTGGCAAAGGGAAATTTGGTTGTGGAATTGGATGCTTTAGGTGGAGTAATGGGAAGGGCAGCAGATGCTTGTGGAATACAATTTAGAGTTTTAAACAAAAGTAAGGGTCCAGCAGTTTGGGGTTTAAGAGCCCAAGAAGATAGATTAAATTATCCAAAGTGGATCCAAAATTTTCTTTTTTCCCAAAAAAATTTGCTCATAAGACAAGGAATTGTGGAAGAGATTTTGGTAAAAAAAAATAAAATAGAAGGGGTAAGGTTAACAGATGGAGAAGAGGTAAATGGTTCTGCAGTTGTCCTCTGTCCTGGGACCTTTTTGATGGGTAAAATTTTTATTGGAAATAATATTTATGTAGGTGGAAGAACCCATGAACCTCCTTCTAATTTATCGGAATCCTTAAAAAATTTAGGTATTTCCTTAAAAAGATTTAAGACGGGAACCCCTCCAAGGGTTGTAGCTTGGTCTTTAGATTTTAAAAAGTTGGAGATCCAAGAGGGGGATAAAAATCCAATTCCTTTTTCAATTCATACAAAAAAAATAATTAAAAAGCAGGTTCCTTGTTATATAACTTATACAGACAAAAATATACATAACTTAATATTGGAAAATTTAAATTTATCCCCTTTATTTTCTGGAAAAATTGTAGGGATTGGTCCCAGGTATTGTCCTTCAATAGAAGTAAAGGTTTACAAATTTTCAAATAAAGAAAGACACCAAATCTTTGTAGAACCTGAGACAAGGGAATACAAAGAGGTATATCTAAATGGTTTATCTATGAGTTTACCTTTTCCTATTCAAGAAAAAATAGTTAAAATGTTAAAGGGATTTGAAAGGGCAAGGATAACCAGACCTGCCTATGCAATAGAGTATGATATTGTGGATCCAAAACAATTGGATAAAAATTTGATGGTTAAGGGAATTGAAGGACTTTTTTTAGCAGGACAGATAAATGGAACTTCTGGTTATGAAGAAGCAGCAGTTCAAGGTTTTATAGCTGGATTAAATGCTGTTCTTTTTATAAAGGGGGAAAGACCCTTTATCTTAAAGAGAGAAGAGAGTTACATTGGAGTTTTAATTGATGATATTATAAACTTAGGAATAGATGAGCCCTATAGAATTTTTACTTCCAGAGCTGAATATAGATTATCCTTGGGTTTTAGAAGTGCAAGGAGCAGATTAATTGATTATGGTTTTAAATTTGGATTAATTTCAAGAAAAAAATATGAAAAAATTAAAAACTTTGAGGAAAGAGTAAATTTTTATACAGAAGAACTGGAAAATAAAAAAATATATCCAAAAAAAGAGATAAGGGAAAGGTTTAAGGAAAAATTTAAAATAGATTTTGAAAATCCCATAACCTTTGGTTCTCTTTATAGAAGAATTAGAGTTCCCTTAAGGGAACTTTTGTATTTTATGGGAGAAAGTTGTAATTTGGGTGGGGAAGCTTTAGAGATGGTAGAAGAAAATTTATTATATATGCCCTATAAGGAAAGGCAAAAAGAAGAGGTTCAAAAAATTGAAGAACTCCTTTCTTTGAAAATTCCTCAAGGTTTTTCCTTTAAAAATATTCCAGGTTTAAATAAGGAAATGGAAGAAAAGATTGAAAAAAATAAACCAAAGGATTTGAAGGATTTTTCCCAAATACCTGGGGTAACCCCTGCAGCAATAATGGCTTTATATGTGGCAATTAAAAGAAAAACTTGAAAAAATAAAAAGGGAGTTCTTTTTAGATTTTGATAAGGTTAAAGAAGAGAAATTTCTTTTGTTTTTAAATTATTTTAGGGAGTATGCAAAAAAATTAAAATTAACTTCTTATAAAAATTTTGAAGAGACAATAAAGTTGCAATGTTTGGATTTTTATCCCCTCTTAAATTATTCCTTAAATAGTTCTGGAGTGGAAATTGGTGCAGGCGCTGGATTTTTAACAATTCCTTTAAATATATTTAAGGATTTTAAGGATTTTTTAGCTTTGGAACCTAAACAAAAGAGGTATTATTTTTTGGATTTAGTAAAAAATAAGTTAAATTTAAATTATAGGGTCTTAGATAAAAGATTGGAAGAAAGTTTAAATTTTTTTCCAAACCCCCCTATGGATTTTTTTATAAAAGCCCTTCCAAAAAAAGAAAGGGTCTTTAATTTTTTAAAAAAAATTAAAATCTCCCATAGGATTTTTTATTTCTCTGGAAAAGAACACAAAAAAATTATAGAAGATTTAAAAATATGGTATTCTTTTATAGAAATGTTAAAGATACCCACAAGGGAGAATTCCTATGTATTGGTTTTTGAAAATGTTTCATGTGAAACATGGGGAAAATTATAAGTGTAACAAATCAAAAGGGTGGAGTAGGGAAAACCACCACAGCTATTAATTTAGGGGCTTCCTTGGGGCTTTTAGGAAGTACTGTCCTTTTAATAGATTTGGATGCCCAAGGAAATGCCACATCGGGAGTGGGATTTCAAAAGAATTCCACAAAGAAAAATTCCTATGAGGTCTTATTGGGAAGATTGGAACCCCAAGAAGCAATTGTAAAGCTTCCCTTTAAAAATTTTTTCCTTATTCCTTCCCATAGGGATATGGTGGGGGCAGAAATAGAGCTTGTAGAAGAAGAAAGAAGGGCATATTTTTTGCAAAGTGTTATATCTAAGATCCATACAAAATTTAATTACATATTTTTGGATTGTCCCCCGTCCTTGGGTGTTGTTACTTTAAATGCTTTAACCTCTGCTGATAGTGTTTTAATAACTTTGCAAAGTGAATATTTTGCCTTAGAGGGGCTGGGGGATCTTTTGGGTACCATTGAAAGAGTTAAGCAAAATTTTAATCCCTTCTTAGATTTAGAAGGAGTTTTAATTACTATGGTAGATGAAAGGACAAATTTAGCAAGTCAAGTAATGGAAGAGGTAAAAAAACATTTTTTCCATAAGGTCTATGAAAATTTTATACCTCGTTCTATACGCCTTGCAGAAGCTCCTTCTTTTGGTAAGCCAGTTTTTTACTATGATCCAAAATCAAGGGGAGCAATTTCCTATTTTAATTTAGCAAAGGAAATAATTAGAAAGGAGAAATAAATGAAAAGAAAAGCCTTAGGTAGGGGTTTGGATGCTTTACTTCCCTCTTTAGAAGAAAAAGATTTAATCAATTCAATTCCCATAAAACTTATAAAGGCAAATCCTTACCAGCCAAGAACTGAAATAAAGGAAGAAGAAATTGAAGAACTTGCTTTAAGCATAAAAGAAAAGGGTTTGATTCAACCAATAGTTGTATCCAAGAATGAAGAAGGGTATACCTTAATTTCTGGAGAAAGGAGATTAAGGGCTATAAAAAAGATTGGTTGGGAAAAGGTTCCTGCTATTATAAAGGAAATAAAATCAGAGGAAGAATTGCTTTTAATTGCTTTAATTGAAAATATCCAAAGGGAGGATTTAAATCCCTTAGAAAAGGCAAATGCCTATGAAAAATTGCAAAGGGAGTTTTCTCTAACTCAAGAAGAAATATCAAAGGTGGTGGGAAAATCAAGGGCAGCCATTGCAAATACTTTAAGATTATTAAAATTACCAGAAGAAGTTAAAGAAATGTTAAGGAAAGGTGTTTTAAATGAGGGGCATGGAAGGTCTCTTCTTTCTTTAAAAGATGAAAGGGAAATGGTAAAACTTGCAAAAAAAATAATAAAACAAGAGCTTTCCGTAAGGGTTGTGGAAAGGAAAGTTAAAAAAGAAGAAAAGGATCCCATAACTAAAGATGCAGAAAGAAAGTTGTCAGAACATTTACATTCAAAAGTTATAATTGAAAGGAAAAAGAGGGGAGGGGTTTTAAAAATTTATTTTAAAGATGAAGAGGAACTCATAAGATTATATGAAGAAATAACAGGAGGAGAAAAATGAAAACAGCAGGTGATTTAAATGGCTTCATTGATTCTGGATGTTTTATAACAGGAACAATCGAATTTCAAGATACCTTGAGGATAGAAGGTAAAGTAAAAGGCAAAATTTCCTCAAAAAATGATTTAATTGTAGGAGATAAAGGGGAAGTAGAAGGGGAAGTAGAAGTGGGAATTCTTTTTGTAAGTGGAGTAGTTAGGGGAAAAGTGAAGGCATTTAAAAAAATTGTGGTTCAAAAGGGGGGAAAATTGTTTTCAGATATTGAAACTCCTGCCTTTGTCATGGAAGAGGGTGGGATTTTTGAGGGTTCCTGCAATATGTGTGAAGATAAAAAATAATTTTCAATATATCCAAAGTTATTTTTAAAAATCCTCCTTTTATTGCCCTAATTTTTTTTTGATGTTATAATTTATTTGAAAAATTAAAGGAGGTATGTATTATGCCTAAGGGAGAAGATGATAGCAAAAAAAAGGCAATACAAGCAGCTCTTTTACAAATAGAAAGACAATTTGGAAAAGGGGCTGCTATGAAATTAGGAGAAAGGGGAGCTGTATCAATTGAAAGTATTTCCACAGGCTCAATTGGTTTGGATCTTGCCTTGGGGATAGGTGGAGTGCCAAGGGGAAGGATTACAGAAATTTTTGGTCCCGAATCTTCAGGGAAAACAACCCTTGCATTACATATAATTGCAGAAGCACAAAAAAAAGGTGGCTATGCAGCATTCATTGATGCTGAGCATGCCTTAGATCCAAACTATGCAAAGGACTTGGGAGTAAACATAGATGAACTCATAATTTCTCAACCCGATTATGGAGAGCAGGCATTGGAAATTGCAGAACAACTTATAAGATCTGGGGCAATTGATGTAATTGTAATTGATTCTGTTGCTGCCCTTGTTCCAAGAGCCGAACTCCAAGGGGAAATGGGAGAAGCCCAAATGGGACTTCAAGCTCGATTGATGTCTCAAGCTTTAAGAAAACTTACAATGATTGTGGGAAAATCAAATACAAGTGTTATTTTTATAAATCAAGTTAGAGAAAAAATTGGGGTTATGTTTGGAAACCCTGAGGTTACAACTGGTGGAAGGGCTTTAAAGTTTTATGCAACTGTTAGAGTTGAAATAAGAAAGATTGCCTCCATAAAAGAAGGGGAAAATGTTACAGGTAATCATACAAAAGTAAAAGTTGTAAAAAATAAGCTTGCTCCTCCCTTCAAAGAAGCAGAGTTTGATATTGATTATGGGAAGGGGATTTCTAAGTTTGGAGAAATAATTGATCTTGGAGTAAATTATAAAATAATTGATAAGTCGGGTTCTTGGTTTACATACAAGGATACAAGGTTAGGGCAGGGAAGGGAAAATGTAAAAATATTTTTACAACAAAATCCAGATATTACAGAAAAGATAGAAAAGGAATTAAAAGCAAGGATTCTCAATCCTTGAAAAAATTTTTTTTTGTAATTTTTTTTATTTTATTATTTTTATTAATTTTTCTTTATTTTCCAAAGGATTTAAAAAAATACCCTTTTTTATCTATCTTTCCCCCAATTTTAGCAATTTCTTTGGCAATAATATTAAAAGAAGTTTATCTTTCCCTTTTTTCAGGAATTTTTTTTGGCTTTTTAATTTTAGAAAATTTTAAATTTTATCCTGCCTTTGAAAAAATGCTTCAAGAGGGATTTGTAAAAAATTTGGCAAATTCAGACCACTCTTCTGTAATATTGTTTACATTATTTTTAGGCGGAATGGTTGGAATTATTATTAAAAATGGGGGAATGGAAGGACTTGTACTAAAATTAAAAAAAATTGCAAAGGGGAGGAGAACTGTTCAAATTTATGGCTGGTTTATGGGTATTTTGATATTTTTTGATGATTATGCAAATACTTTACTTGTGGGTAACACTTTAAGACCCTTAACAGATAAGTTTAAAATTTCAAGGGAAAAGCTTTCATATATAGTGGATTCTACAGCAGCTCCTGTTACTTCTATTGCCTTAATTTCCACCTGGATTGGATATGAGGTCTCTTTAATTTCTGATTCTTTTAAAAACCTATCAATTTCAGAAAATCCCTATATCTTTTTTATTAAAACAATTCCCTATAGGTTTTATCCTATTTTTTGTTTATTTTTTGGATTTTTAATAGCTTTTTCTTTAAGGGATTTTGGACCAATGGAAAGAGCTGAAAAAAGAGCAATAAGGGAAGGAAAAGTTATAAGAGATGGTTCATCCCCTTTGGGATTTAAAGGAGATTTGGAAATTTTTCCTTCAAGTCCCTTATTTGCAGTAATTCCTATTTTAATTGTTTTTTTTGGTTCTATTTTAATGCTTTATGTAACAGGTGCTCAAAACTTAGGTTATTTTGGCTCCTTTAAAGAAGCCATAGAAAAGGCAGACAGTTTTAAAGCATTGATAATTTCTTCCTTTGCAGGGCTTTCTTTTGCATTTCTTTTAAGTTTATTTAAATTTAAGCCAAAGGAAATTATGGATGGGGCCTTTGATGGTTTTAAAGCAATGCTTTCTGCTATATCCATTTTGCTTTTAGCTTGGGCTTTAAATTATATTTGTACAAACTTAGGTACAGCTAATTATATAGCAAATTTAACAAAAAATTATTTAAGCATTGAATTTATCCCTTTTTTTATATTCATTACATCTGCCTTAATTTCCTTTGCAACGGGAACCTCTTGGGGAACCTTAGCTGTTTTAGTTCCCCTTTCCATAGAAGTGGGTTACAAAACAGGTTCTTATGAAATCTTTCTTTTATCTGGAGCTGCAACCCTTTCTGGTTCTATATTTGGAGACCATGTTAGCCCTATTTCAGATACTACAATCATGTCTTCCCTTTCTTCCTCTTGTGACCATATAGACCATGTAAGAACCCAACTTCCCTATGGCATATTATGTGCTTTTGCTGCATTGGTCTTTGGTGTCTTACCAACAGTTTTTAAATTTCCCTTGATTTTATGTTATATAGTGGGAGGAACTTTTCTTTGTCTTTTTCTTTATCTCTTTGGAAAAAGAGTATAATTTTTATATATTTTTCTTCCCTTTTACTTTCTTCAGAAATTTATTTGAAAAGTTTTGAAAAATTTAGTGAAATAGAAGATATTTTACTTTTACCTGAAGATTATGAAGGTAGTTGTGGAATATTTATAGATATAAGAAATGATTTGGAAGAAAAGATCTTAAAAAATTTTGAAAAAATAACCTATTTAAGGGCAGTAAATTTTAATTTTATAGAAGAAGAAAGGAATCCCCTTTGGGCATCTTATTTATTAAAAATATTTTCCTTAAATGCAAAGGTAGAAAATCCAAAGATTAAAATTCTTATAACGGGAAAGATAAAAAATTTGGAGGAGGACTTAGAATGGTATGTAGATGGAATTGAAGGAGCAAGGATATTTTCCCATCATTTAAAGGTTAAAGAGCCAAATCTTTTAGAATGGATTAAAGAGGACTCTCCCTTTATAATATCCTTTTTAAAGGATAAAGGAGAAGCAATTTTTTTTAGGAATTTTTTAAAAGGGGAATTTTTTTTAAATGAATATTTTAAAGTCCTTCCCCAAGAAATAATTCCCTTAACTAAAGAGGATCTTACTTTTTCTTTATTGGTTCCCCCAAATTTTAAGGGGTATATTTTTTTACCTGAAGAGGATTTTAAAGGGGCTTATGATTTAAAGGGAAAAGAAATTGACTTAAAAAAAGAAAAGGATGGAGTTTCAATTTATTATGGGGGAGATGGAGATTTTAATTTAATTTTCTTAGAAAGGGAGAAGGGAAGATTCTTTTTTGAAAAGGGAGAATTTATAAAAGAAAAGGATATTTCCCTTTCAGAGGTTCTTTCAAAGGTATTCTTATATTTTTCTCTTTCAAATAACAATTTTTCAGAATATAAGGCAAACTCCATTACAGAATTAAACATAAGTTTTGGGAATTTTTCAAAACCCTTTCACATAAAAATTCAAGGGAAAATGCATTTTTCAAAGGGAGAAGAGTTTTTATGGGAATGGGAGGAAGTGGAAATGGAAGGGGCAAAATACAAAGAAGAGGAATTTTTACCAATTCCTGTTTTGCAACCTGAAAAGGTAAAGATAAATCCCTTTATTTTATATCCCCAAGAAGATTACTCTTATGAAATTTTAAAAGTAGAGGGGGAAAAAATTCTTTTAAACTTTAAACCCAAAGAAGAGCTTTTAAAAAAGGGTAAACCTGCTTTTTATGGAAAAATATATATAAATTTAAAGGACTTTTTTCCAGAAAAAATTATAAGGAAACAAGTAAATTTAAAAAAGGAATTTTTATCCTTTGAAGAAGAATTAAATTTTATAAATTATAGGGGTTTTCCAATATTAAAAAACTATAAAGCTAAACAAATTCTTTCAATTTTAGGGGGATTTACTTTAGTGGAAGTGGAAACAAATTTTTCAAATATGGAAAAATTAGAAAAAAAATATGAACCTCCAAGGGACAAGATTTATTTTATAAGGGAAGAAGAGGGATGGGTTCCCTCAAAAAAACTTCCAGAAAGGTTTTTAACCTTTGGAATTTTAAAGATGCCAGGAGAGAACTTCCCTTTACCCTTAGGAGGGATATCTTGGATTTCCCTTAAAGGAGAAAAACAATACAGTTATATTTTTGCAGGTATCTTAGGTCTTTTTAATAGAACATATTTTATAAAAAATAATTCTTTAACCTTTGATGGCTTTTTGCTTCTTTTACCTTTTCCTGATTATCCTTACAAAAATGGAAAAAAAATTAAAGAAGAAGGAGTCGAGATAAGGACCACAAATTTTAGTACAACCTTTACTTTTCCTTTGAAGGATTTTTTAAGTTTTCAAACAAAGATTGGGCTTAATTATTTAAATTTTGAAAGTGTAAAGGAAAGAAACTTAAATTATTCTTTACCCCCTTCTTCTTTTACCTTTTTTGAAAACATTTCTTTAAACCTTTATTTAAAGGGGTATAATTTTTCATTTTTTAGTGAGACCTTTCAAAGAAATAGGGATTTTAAATTTGGATATGAAAAAAAGGAAGGGTATAAAAATGGCTCTAAATGGGGTTTAATATTTGGAAAAAATTTAAAAATTTTTAAAGGATTTTTACATTTTGATTTGGGATTTTATAATGGCAAGGATTTAGATAGATTTACTTCAATTAAATCAGGTTCCTTTGGAAACCTTGAAATGGAGGGTTTTTCCTCAGGTTCCATTTCAGGGGAAAGGGTAATCTCCTCACATCTAAATTATAACTTTGATTTTCCCTTCTTTAGAAATTTAAATTTTGGTTTAGATTTTTTAAGGACCTTAAAACCTGAAGAAGAAAACTTTTTATCCTTAAAATTTTCTACCTTTTTTCCCTTTCCCCATAAAACATTAGTGCAAGTTCAAGGAGGATTTGGCTTGATGGGACAAGGGAAAGGATTTTCCTTAAGATTTTTATTTTTTAAAGCTCTATAAAAATTATTTGATAAGATCTTTTAAATGTTATAAAATATTTTTGGTGAGAATTTGTTTAAATTTTTCCATATCTAAGATTCCTATAACTTACAGGCATAGGTTCATTGCTTTAATAAAAGAAGTATTAAGCATTTCAGATGCCAATCAAAAAAAACATTTTTATCCTAAAAAAGATTTAATTAAATCAAAAAAGAACAGATTAGAACAAATTCTTACAGCGTTGAAAAATGGGCTTATATTTTATCCTAGTGGGGATAATTATGGTATTGTTCCTAAATTTATAATATCTGCCAGGCTAAAAATTCCAATTCCTTTGTTTCATTCTTTTGTTAAAATAAGTGAATTTGAAAACTCCATTCTTTTGAATGAATATATTTTAAAAGAAAATAATAGAACTTTTGTATTTATATATAATCCATTAAATATAGTTTCTAATATATCAAGAAAAAAATTAGTTGATAATTGGGTAGAATTTTTAAAGGTATTAAATGAATAAAAAAATTAAAAACATTGAAAATCTAAAAAATTTGTTTTGGGATTATAATTGGGATTCTGTCTTAAAAAATCTCAATTCTCCTTATGTTATTGCAAGATTGTTGGAAATTGGTGGGGAAGAAGAAGTTAAAATTTTTTTAAGTAAAGTAAGTCAAAAAAAAATAAGGGAATTTTTAAAAAATTATGGAAGTAAACTTCTTTCAGAAATAAACTACAATTTTTGGGTTAAATTTTATGAGAAAAAGATTAATAAAAGAACATAAAAATGTCATTGATAAGATAAAGCCAATCCTCGAAAAAGGTAAATTTTATCTTGCAGGTGGAACTGCCTTATACTATTACTTAAACCATAGAAAATCCTTGGATTTAGATTTTTTCACAAATGAAAGTTTTGATCTTAGAGATTTAAAACTTTACTTTAATCCAGATGAATTAAAAGTGATTTCAAAAGAAACTATACACTCTAAGGTATCTGATATAAATATTTCTTTTTTCTTTTTCCCATATCCATTAATAAAAAAATTAGTAAAATTTAATTCTATTTACCTTGCAAGTATTGAAGATATTTTATGTATGAAAGTTAATGCTATAATTTCAAGGGGAAGCAGAAAAGATTTTATAGATGTCTATTTTATAATGAAATATTACAAAATTAATTCTAAAAAAGTTATAAAGCTTTTCAAAAGAAAATTTGGAAGTTTTGATGAATTAATGATAAAAAAGGCAATGGTTTTTTTCAAAGATGCAGAAAAAGAACCTGCCTTTCCCTTAATTAAAAAGGTTGATTGGGAGGCTATAAAAAGTTTTATGGTAAAGGAGTTTGTAAAACTATGAATTTTAAGGAGGTATTAGGGGTAAAGAATATCAATCTTACTATCTGGAAGGAATAGAAAAACAATAATCCACCTTTACTGCCAATGATTTTGTAAAGGTCTCACCTTCTTTCAAATATCTATTGGAAATTGGGGTTATAAACCAAAAATTCCTTTTCCAGATATACCAGAAAGGAGGTTAAAGGTAAAAGAAAATGAGAAATATGAATATAGTTAAGAACTTCCATTTATGATTTTGAACTCTTATTTTTCTCATTGATTTTGTTACTTAAAAAAGCAGGAAAAAAATATTTAAATGAAAGTGACCCTAAAGATATAAAAGATCCAAAAAAAGGAAAGAAAAAATTAAAGAAATTTTAAATGTAATATTTGGTAAAAAAGCTTCTCTAAAAGGAAAATCAAAAACAAATGAATTAAAAGCATTTCATATTTCTGAAAAAGATAAAGAAAAGCTTGTAGAAGAACTTTACAAAAAATTATCTTTAAATTCTTCATATCTTCAAGATTTTTATAAAACCCTTGAAATCCTTGGTTCGGGCTATATGTCAGAAAAAAAGGAAGAAGCACTAACAATTTTCAGAGAAATTTATACTGTTCCAGCTATTCCAGAAAACAAAAAAGAAGATTTTAAAAAGTCAATTGAAAAATTTTTAAATTCAGGTAAAGAGAAAGATTATATTTCTTTCAAATTAGAAGTTCTTTCAAAATATGTTATAAATATAGACATAAGGAAATAAATAAAAGATAATCATATAAATTTAAAAGTAGCTTCTGAAGAATTTATAGAAGATGGAATGGTAAATAAAATAAAAAAATGGTTAAGTGATATTTACCTATTCTTAGGGGAATATGACCCTGAAACTGGGATAAAGAGAGGACAAGAAAAACAAAGGACTATTATTGAATAAATTATTATGCAAGATTTTGATTTTTCTGAGCTTAAGACAAATGGAATAAAGGTTAATTACTTTTATGTTTGTGAAAGAAAGCCTTGGCTTTTTGATAGGAGGATTCAAAGAGAAAGGGATTCTGACAAGGTTTTAATAGGAAAATTGACTTCAAAATATAGTTATCCAAGAAAAAAGAAAAAGTAATTATTGATTGATAATTTAATTTCCATAGATATAGTTGGTTCCGATTATATTGTTGAAGTAAAACATTCAAATAAATTATCACAAGCAGATAAAATACAAATTTTATATTATCTTTATTTTTTAAAAAAAATTGGAGTTGAAAAAAAGGAATAATAAATTATCCTAAATTAAGAAAAAAAGAAGTGGTAGAATTAAATGAAGCAGAGGAAAGGGAAGGGGAAAAGGCACTTTTAAAGGTTAAGGAAATTTTATCCTTGGAAAAGCCACCTGAAGTTAAAAAGAAAAAGTATTGTCCAAAGTGTGCTTATTATTTATTTTGCTTTGTAGACCAATGAAAGAATTTTATATATTTTCTAATGGCAGAATAAAAAGATAGGAAAATACAATTTACTTTGAAAAAGAAGATGGTGAAAAAAAAGCCATTCCTGTGGAAAATGTAGAAGGAATACATATCTTTGGAGAAGTAGATATAAATACAAAAGCAATAAATTATTTTGCTCAAAATTCAATACCTTTACATTTTTATAACTACTATGGCTTTTACTCTGGTTCTTTTATGCCAAGGGATAAAAATGTCTCTGGAGATTTAACTGTAAAACAAGTTATTCATTTTTTAGATATTGATAAAAGATTATATCTGGCATAAAGCTTTGTTGAAGGAGCAATTTTTCCTAATTTTAAGAAATTTAAACCATGGAGGAATTTAAAGAAAAAATTAAAAAGGAATATGAAAAATTACCCTCTTGCAAAGAAACTTTTGAAATTATGGGTTGTAAGGAAAGGGTAAGGGATTTATACTATCAAAGTTTTAATTTGATTTTGAAAGAGCAATTTTATAAGGAATGTTTCATACAAACAGCTCATAAGATTAGAGTGCTATAATTAATTAAGCATTTCTTATGAGAAAAAGTTTACAAGCCTTTTAAAGTATGGTGGTAGATTATGCCTTATTATATTTTAACTTATGATATTTAAGAAGATAGAGTAAATAAGGTAAGAAAGATATTTAAAAAATATTTAAATTGGGTTCAAAATTCTGTTTTTGAAGGTGAAATTTCTGAAGGAAAGTTTATGCAATGCAAAAGGGAGATAGAAGAAATAATTAAAAAGGATGAGGATTCAATATATGTTTACAAATTTGAAAACAAATTGAATTATGAAAAAGAAATTATAGATATGGAAAAACATTTGATTTTCCAATTTCCTTATAATTCAATGTTTTTTTAGCTTTTTTTATGGAAGGGAAAAATATAAAATAAAAGGAAAAAATGATGCCTGAAATATAAAAGGATTTTAATTTGTTTTTATGTTAAAATTAAACAGGAGGTTTAAAATGGAAGAATTGTTTGAAAGAGTAAAAAAAGTATTAGATGAAGATATAAGACCTGCCCTTCAAATGGATGGAGGAGATGCAGAGCTTATAAGTTTTAAAGATGGAGTAGTTGAGATTAGATTACAAGGTGCTTGTGGTGGATGTCCTATGGCCATGCTTACTTTAGTTGGTTTTGTTGAAAAGCAATTAAAAAGCAAGGTTCCTGAAGTAAAAGAAGTGGTTTCAGTATAAAAAAAATGGAAGGAAAGGTTTTATCCCTTTCCTTTGGAGGGTTTGGTATAGTTAAAATTGAAGGAAAGGTTTTTTTTGTATCTGGTGCTTTACCTGAGGAAACTATTGAATTTAATATCTTAAGAAAAAAAAAAGATGTCTATTTTGGAGAAGTAAAGAAGATTATTGAACCTTCTCTTTATAGGAGAGAAGCCAAGTGTGAACATTTTTTAATTTGTGGTGGATGCCATTTACAAAACCTTTCTTATGAAAAACAATTAGAAGAAAAGGAAAAGATTTTAAGAGAAACCTTAAAAAAAATAGGGAAAATAGATGTGCCTTTTGAAAAACCAATTTTTGGAAAAGAATATAATTATAGAAATAAAGTGGAGTTTAAAATAGGTGTAGATGGAAGATTGGGATTTTTTAAAAGAAATTCAAAGGAATTAGTTAATGTTAAAAGTTGTACAGTTTTGTCAAAGGCATTAAATAATTTTTTAAAAAACTTTTATTTGAAAAAGGGGAGTTTGCAAAGTGCAGAATTGTTAACAATTTATCATTCCAAAATAAAAGTTGCGAGGATTAAATTAAAAAATAATAACTTAAAAAAAATTTTTAAAACCCTTAAAGAATTTTCAATTGAGGGCTTATGGGAAGCCCCAAAAAGGGGTTTTGGAAAATATTTTTTAAAAAGGAAACTGGAAGATAGGAAATTATACTATTCCCCTTTTTCCTTTATGCAAATAAATGAAGAAGTAAACAAGCTTTTGGTAAGAGATTTAATGAATATTTTAATAGATTTCAAAGATTTAAAAGTTTTAGAACCCTATGCTGGGGTGGGAAATTTTTCTTTACCTTTGGCTTTAAATTCTAAAGTAGTTTATGCTTTGGAACCTTCTAAAAGTAACTTTTTTTTACTAAATAAAAATAAGGAGGAAAACAATATAGAAAATTTATTTGTTTTTGATAAAAGATTTGAAGAATTTAATTTTGATGAAAAATTTGATTTGATCCTAATAGATCCCCCAAGGGAAGGACTTACTAAGGAAGCAATTGAAAAAATTTTTTCTTTAAAACCAAAAATTTTAATTTATATTTCTTGTAATCCTTCAACCCTTGCAAGGGATTTAAAAGATTTATTGAAAAAATACAAAGTAGAATTTATAAAATTAATAGATATGTTTCCCCAGACATATCATATTGAATCCTTTGCCTTTCTTAAATTATTATAAATTTATTTAGTGTGTTATAATTTTAAAGTATAACTGGGGCTGTAGCTCAGCAGGATAGAGCAACGGATTCCTAATCCGTAGGTCGTGGGTTCAACTCCCGCCAGCCCCACTTCCACCCACCCAACCCCTCTCACTTCGTTGGAGCCATTAGCAAGTAAAACAACTCATATGAATTAAATGGCTCAACTCCCGCCAGCCCCACTTCCACCCACCCAACCCCTCTCACTTCGTTGGAGCCATTAGCAAGTAAAACAACTCGTATGAATTAAATGGCTCAACTCCCGCCAGAGATTTTAAATTTTTTCAACAATGTATATTAACCCCCCAATTTTTGCAAATTTTTCTATGTAAGTTTCTATATCTCCATTTTTTAATCTTATACAACCACCTGTGGAAGGAATTCCAACCCAATCATCCCTATTTGTTCCATGGATTGCTAAGGAAAATAGGGAATTGTAGTATTCTTTGCTCCTCCTAAACTGTCCTTTTGCATTTTTTTCTTTTTTGGGCTCTTCCCTATCTAAGGGTTTTGTCCAATCAAAGGCAACAAACCCAGACCCATAAGCATTTTTTCCTATGGGTTTTCCTTCTTTGTATATATCTCCCCAAAAAATATTGTTTAAATTTTTTAATTCTTCATCTCCCTCTTTAAATATGTGGGTAATTTTAAAAAGTCCTTGGGGTGTTATCCTATCAAAATCACTTTTTTTTTGGAAATTTCCTTTGGCATTCCCCCTTCCAATTCCACATTTTGCTTCAAAATAAATTTTTCCTTCTTTATCTGTCACAATAAGCTTCCTTTCCTTTAAGACAATTATAGTTATAAAATCCCCCTTTTTTAAAAAGTTCTTTATATTTTCTGGTAATATTAAATTAAATAAAATAATTAAAACATTAAGCGCGAGGATGAAATTTATCATAAAGTTTTCTTAATCTTTCTTCTGTTATATGTGTATATATTTGTGTAGTAGAGATATCAGAATGTCCTAAAAGCATTTGTAATGATTTTAAATCTGCTCCATTTTCTAAAAGATGGGTGGCAAAGGAATGTCTTAAAATATGGGGGCTTATTTGTTTCTTTATACCAGCTTTTTTTGCATAATCCTTTATTATTTGAAAAAACCTTTGTCTTGTAAAGGGTTTTCCCCAATTGTTTAAAAATACATAATCAATTGAGTATTTATTTATTTTTTCCCTAACTTCCTTTATATACTTTTCCAAGAAATCCATTGCCTTTTCTGTTACAGGAACCAACCTTTCCTTTGAGCCCTTTCCAAATACTTTTATGAGGGGGATATCCTTTATAATTTGATTTAATTTTAAATTTATAAGTTCAGAAACTCTTAAACCCGTAGCATATAAAAGTTCTAACATTGCCTTATCCCTAATACCATTTTGGGTTGATTCATTGGGAGAAGAGAGGAGTTCTTCAACTTCTTCATAACTTAAAAATCTTGGCAAACTCTTCAATATCTTTGGCGTATCCACTTCTTCTGGGGGGTTTGAATCTATCCATTTTTGAAATTGTAAAAATTTGTAAAAGCTTCTTAAAGCAGATAAAAACCTTGCTTGAGTTCTTGATGAAAACCCCCTTCTTCTCCTTAATTCTATATAAGATATAATTTCTTTCTTACTTAAACTTTCAATTTTAATATTTTTTTTTAGCATTTCTTGTGCAAAAGGTAATAGATCATTTTCATAACTTTCTATTGTATTTTTTGAAAAACCCCTTTGTAAGTTTAAATAGTCCAAAAAAGCTTCAAGGCAATTTTTCCAATCCAATTTGCTCATTTAAACTTCTTTAAAAGTTTTGCACTTTCTTCAATTACTTCATTTACTTTTCCATATACAGAGTTTTTTGGAAATAAACCCCTTTTATTTCTTTTTCCTGCAACCCTTTCAAAGAGAATTTCAATCCCTTCTTTTATATCTTCAATTGCATATATATGGAATTTTCCTTTTTTTATATCTTCTACCAATTCTTCTTTTAAAAGTAAATTTTGTAGGTTCGATTTTGGAATTATAACCCCTTCTTTACCCTTTAACCCTTTTTGTTTTAAAAGGTTATAAAAACCTTCAATTTTTTCATTTATTCCCCCCACTGCTTGAACAAGACCCTTTTGGTTCATAGACCCCGTCACTGCTATATCTTGCCTTATGGGTATATTAGAAATGGCAGAAATTAAAGCATAAAATTCTGCACAGGAGGCGGAATCCCCTTCTATTTCTCCATAGGATTGCTCAAAACAGAGGGATGCTTGCATAGGAAATATTTTATTATTTGCAAAGGTGTGTCTTAAATAGCCAGATATAATTAAACTACCCTTTGTAAAAATGTTTCCTGCCATTTCAGATTCCCTTTCTATACTTAAAATAGAGTCCTGCCCTAAGGCAACATTTGCTGTAATTTTTACGGGTTTCCCAAATTCATAATACCCTAAATCGTAAACAGTTAATCCATTTACTTGTCCAACTTTTTTTCCCTCTGTCTCTATGTTTATTAAATCGTTGATGATCATTTCTTTTATCTTATCATCATGTAAGCTATGTCTTTTATTTTTTTCTTCAATGGCTTTTAATACATTTTTTCCTGAAACCATATCCCTTTTTTCTTCCTTTGCCCACCAATTTGCTTCCCTCATAATATCTGCAACAGCATCAAAACGAGTTGAAAGCTTATCCTTTTTATTTGCAAGGCGCATTGAATATTCAGCTACTTTTATAACCCCATCCAAGGTAAAGTCCATTAAATTTTCTTCTCCAATGATTTTTTTAAGCAATTGGACAAAGAGATAAAAATTTTCCTTTGTACAATCCATAGAAGAATCAAATTCAGCTAAGACCTTAAAGATTTTTTTAAAGTCCTCATCTAAGGCATAAGCCAACTGGTAAGTTGCTTGGTCTCCTATAACTATAACTTTTACCTTCAAATCAATGGGTTCAGGCCTCAAAGGGGAAGGAGGTGCCCAAAAATAACTATCTTCGGGATAAATATAAACCTTTTCATTTCTTAAGGTTCTTTTTAATGCATGCCATACCCCTGGTTCCTGAATTAAATCATTAAAATTGACAACCAAATAACCCCCATTTGCCTTTAGTATTGAGCCAGCTCTAATCATTGTGAAATCACTTTGGGATGTAAATCTATCTTGAATATTTCTTTCAATTGTTCCAAAGAGATTTAAATATGTGGGATGATGTTCAATTATTATGGGTCTTCCCTTTGTTGCCTTATTATCTACAATAACATTTACCTTATACATCCAAAAGGGACTCCTTTTCCTCTTTTCATCCCCTTCTTCCTTTTTTTCAAAGAAAATTTCAGGGTGTTGAATAATGTTTTTTTGAACTTCATCTAAGTATTTTTTTACATCCTCATAGGGAAATTGGGTCTTGAGGTCAGAAAAAAATTGGTTTAAAATGGGTTTCAAAATGTTGTTTCTTAAGATCTTCAGTTGTTTTTCAAAATCACTTTGTAATTCCTTTAATTCTTTAAAGGTTTGGTCTAATTTTTCTGTAAGAATATTATAATCATTTATAATGTTTTCTTTTTCTTTTTCTGTGAGAACTCCTTCTTCTTTTAGTTTTTCTAATTCATTTATATCTACAACCTTTCCTTTTACAAGGGGAAGGGGTATGGGTTTCATATTAAGACCACTTTGGACTTGAACCACTGTAAAATTTTTTTCCTTTAATTCACTTTCATATTTATATGTTATCTTCTTTTCCCTTTCCCTAAATTTTTCAGCCAATTCCTTTGTTGCTTTTTGGTATGTTTCAGAAGATAAAACAGAAGGAAAAAGAACCTTTAATGTTTCAATTAATCTATCCATACTTTGGGATAGCTTTGTTCCTTCTCCTTGAGGAAGATGGAGTACCTTTGGAGTTTCTGGTTCTTCAAAATTATGAACATAACACCAGTCCCCGGGATTTTCCTGTTTTGAGGCAATTTTAGATACCATCATTTGAATAGTTGTAGTTCTTCCTGTTCCCGAAAGACCTGTAACAAAAATATTATAGCCCATTCCCTCTAAACCCAAGCCCAATTTTATGGCTTCTACAGCTCTTTCTTGTCCAATTATTTCCTTTGTTGGCTCTATTTCTGTTGTAGATTTAAAGGTAAAAAAGCTTTTATCCCATTTGTATTGGGTGTCTTCATAACTTATCTCATAATTTCTCTTTTTCATAAATTAAATATATCTTATTTTTTTTCTTTAATCAATAGAAATTTAATTTTTTCAAGTCCTTTAAGCAAAATTTAAAAATTTTAAAAAAATTTGATTAACTAATATATGGCTTGACAAGATGAAATAAAAAAGTTAAAATAAAATGTTATAAATATAAACGGAGGTTACGATGAGAATAAGAAAAGATTTTCATACAAAGTATCAAGGAATAGGTGAATTATTAGAAGCAAGAAAGGAAGAGAGAGAAATTTTGTTAACATTTAAAGAAATTGAAAAAAAGGTTGGTAAACTTCCTAAATCTGCAAAAAAGTTTTATACCTGGTGGGCTAATAATAGGACACCAAAGGCACCTTGTAGACATAGTAGGGTTTGGATTACAAGGGGTTTTTTAGTTAAAAAGGTGGATTTTAAAAGGGGAACAGTTCTCTTTACAAAAACTGAAAGGAGGAAGAAGACCTTTTCAAGGGCAGAAATGATCTTAAAAGCTGCAAGGGTTTTGTTATCTGAAGGTAAAAAGAATTTTACAAGGAAGGAATTATCCATAAAAATTTCCCACCTTTTCCCAAAAGCTCAAGCAAAAATCCCTTCTTTAAATGCTGCAATCCAAGCAATGGTTTTAAATAGTAATAGTTGTAAACTTGTAGGGGAAGCGTGGAGGGATACTTTAAAAAATATAAAAAGAGGTTATTTTACTTTAACTGAAAAGGGATTAATTGCTAAAAAAGAAAGGATATATAAAGGGCTTCCTTTAAAGAATGATAAGGAAGAAATCCAAAAATATTTTGAAGAAAAATATAAACTAAACTTTGAAAAGAAAAGGATAAGGGTATCTAAAAATGCAGAATTTTCCTTAGATTACTTGTCTAAAGATAAAAACATAGGTATAAAAATATATAGTTTAAGGGGAAGATTTTCTCCCAAAAAAAATATTTCTCCCTCAATTCTTAAGGGTATAAATTTCTTAGAAAAATCTAATTTGAAAAAAAGGATTGTGATTTTTAAAACAAGGAAAGAAGGATTAAACTTAAAAAATGCTTTAAAAAGATTAAAACCCCTATCCAAAAATACAAATATTTATGTTTATGAAAAAAGAAGCAAAAATTTACCTGGGGAGTTGAAGAAAATTTATTAAGATGGTTTTTATATTATTCTTTTTATTGTTTCCCCAATTTTTTGAGGAGATAAAAGTAGAATATGTACTGTTTAATGTAAAGGTCTTTGATAAAAATAAGGAACCCGTATTGGGACTTAAGAAAAAGGATTTTGAATTATATGTGGATTTGCACAATGTAAAGATTGAGCATTTTTCCCTTTCTCTTTCTGATCCAAATTCTATTCTTATAATGCTTGATTCTTCTGGTAGTATGGGATTAGGGGATTTGTGGGAAAAAGCTTACCTCATATTGGAAAATATAGAAGCCAAATTAGAACCAGAGGATGAGATAGCTCTTTTTATTTTTCAAAGTAATTCCTTTAGGTTATTAAAAAACTTTCAAGATAGGGAAAGTTCTCTTAATTTATTAAAGGAAATAACTCCCTGGGGAAAGACAGCCCTTTATGATGCTTTATCTTATTCAACCCTTTATTGTAAAAAGGCAAAAAATAGGGATAAAAGAATAGTAATTATAACAGATACCCATGATAATTTTTCAAAGCAAGAACCAAAAAAAGTGATGGATGCAATTTTAAGAACCTCTTATCCATGTCATATCTTTGCTATAAAACAGACAAATTTGGAACCCATAGAAATTAATTTTTTTAAAAATCTTTCCCAATATTCAAAGGGAAGCTTGCATATAATTGAAAATAAGGAAGAAATTTCAAAGGAAGTAGATAATTTTTTTAATTCTTTTTCAAAGGAATATTTAATAGGATTTGCCCCAGACCCTAAAAGTGTAGTAAAATATCATACGGTATTGATAAGTACAAAGAATAAAGGATATAAGGTTGAAACAAGAAAGGGATATTATGGAAAAAGACCAAAGTTATAAAGGAGGCATTATGAAGAAGTATTTTTTATTTTTGTTTTTAATTTTATTTTTGGCTTGTGCTACTAAAAAGTATGTAAAAGAGGAAACAGGAAAGATGAATAAGGATGTTTCCCAAAGAATTGAAAATGTACAAAAGGATTTGGAAGAAGCCCAAGAAGAAATTAAAGCATTGCATCAAAAGGATCAAGAGATTGAAGAACAACTTTCAAAACTTTCTGAGACCTCTAAGGAAGCAATGGAAAGGGCACTGGAAGCAAAAAAATTGGCAGAAGGTAAGTTTTTATTTGAAGTGATTTTAAGTGATGATAAAGTTCGCTTTGGATTTAATAAATATACACTTTCCTTAGAGGCCCAAGCTGCCTTAGATACCTTTGCACAAGTTTTGAAAAATCAAAATAAAGATGTTTATATTGAAATTCAAGGACATACAGATGATAGGGGGAGCAATGAATATAACTACAAGTTGGGCTTAAAAAGAGCTGAAGAGGTAAAGTATTATTTAAATAGGGAACATGGAATTCCTTTACATAGAATGGAGGTAATCTCCTATGGGGAAACAAAACCCCTGGTTCCAAATATTGATGCAGAATCAAGGACAAAAAATAGGAGGGTTGTTTTAGTTGTAATGGAATAAAATGGCTAAAATTTTAATTGCTGATGATTCCCAAGGTTATTTAGAAATTTATAAGAAAATCTTAAAGGATTTGAAAATAGATTTAATCTTTGCAAAGGATGGTGCAGATGCAATAAAAAAGGCATGGAAACATAAGCCAAATTTAATCATCTTGGATTTAGAGATGCCTGAAATGTCAGGGGCAGATTGTACAAGAATAATAAAACAAGATCCCACACAAAAGGATACTCCCGTTGTTATAATTACAAAATATATATCGGGAAAGGATTTGGAAGCCCTATATCAATCTGGTTGTGAAGAGTTTTTAGCAAAGCCCTTTACCCCTGAACAATTAAAAAATTTAGTTAAAAGATATTTGAAAAAAACTTAAGTTATATTGTAAAAATTTTCGTACCATTTTGAAAGAAATAATTTTTCAAGGAAAAGTTTTAAATTTAAAGTGTGGGGGTATTTTACTATTACATTTAGGTACTCAAAGGAAATGTCCACAAGAAATTTTGGGGTAGAGGGAAAATTTAAGGATAAAAGGTATGAAGGTATAATGTAAAGGGGTTGCTTTGAAATTTCTTCTATAAAAATATAAAGATTTAATATGTCTGGTGAAAGGGAAAAGTTTTCCCATGCCTTTATAATTTCTTCTGGTACTTCTTTTTTAATGTTTTTAAAAGGGAGGGGAAAGATATGGCACCTACTCCTTATTGTAGGTAAAAGTAAATTTGGTTGGGATGTAAGTAAAATAAAGTGTGTTTTTTCATTGGGTTCCTCAAGGATTTTTAAAAAACAATTTGATGCAGGAATGTTTAATTGGTGGGCTCTTTTTAAAACAAAAAATCTTTTTTTTGCTTCAAAGGGCACTTTTTGAGCTTCTTCTCTTAGTTCTCTAATTTGTTCTATAGTTATTTGATTTTTTATTGCCCCAATTTCAAAATAATCGGGATGGTTACCAATTTTTAAATGGTAGCACATTGGACAATTGCAATCTTCTTTTCCCTCTTTTAGACAAAAGGAAATTCTTACAATTTCTCTTGCTTCATTAAGCCCTCCATGGGGTTCTTGGGTTATTAAAATAATGGATGGAGGAAGCTTTTGCTCCTTTGCTTTTAACCTTATTAAATTATAAATCTTTCCTTCAAACAACTTAAAATCCTTTCAAAAATTTCATCTTTCTTTCCTTCCCCATTTATGGTTACAATTCTTTCCTTTTCTTTTTTTGCCAGTTCTCTAAACCCCTTTTGAACCCTTTTATGAAACTCTAAGTCCTCACCCTCAAATCTGTCTCTTTTCTTTTTCTTTAACCTTTCAAAACTTTTACTTATATCTATGTCTAAAAAGATTGTCAATTTGGGATAAAAATTAAAACAAATCAAATCAAATATTTTTCTTATCCATTCTTCTTCCACTCCCCTTCCATATCCTTGATAAGCAATTGTGGAATCAATAAATCTATCACATAAGACAATTTTATTTTCCTTTAAGGCAGGAAATATTTTTTGGATTAATAGTTCCCTTCTGGATGCCATCATTAAAATTGTCTCTGTTTTTGAATCAATTTTTAAATCCTTTTCCTTTAATAATATTTTTCTCAACGCCTCACCTAAGGGGGTCCCACCAGGTTCCCTTAAAAGCAATGCTTCAATTTCTTTATCTTTTAAGTATTTCCCTATTTTTTTTAATTGAGTGGATTTTCCTGCTCCCTCAACCCCTTCAAGAGTTATAAATTTTTCCATTTAGGTGTCTTTAAAAAAGTTATAATGGACATTAAAAAAAAGATAATATCCCTTCCTATTTCTTTTAAGGAAATTATTTCCCCACCGGAACCAAAACATCCACAAGTAATGTCTATTCCCCTAATCCAAGCAGAAAGAACTGCAAGGATAAAAACAACCATTAAAAGGGTTGTACCAAAGGAAGCAGCTTTTATTCTTATTCCAATAAATAAAAATATTCCAAATAAGAGTTCCACATAGGGAAGTCCTATTGCTAAGAGATTTACAAGGAAATAGGGTAAAATTCTATAATTATTTATCCCATCTGCAAATTCATCGGGTCTTATAATTTTTGGAATTGCTGCATAAATGAAAATAAAACCAATTCCCATTCTTATTAAGTTTAAAAATATATGCAAAACCCTATCCATTTTCCTCCTCTATTGGATAACCAGCTTCTTCCCAAGCATGCCAACCATCAAAAAATATGTAAATTTCTTGAAACCCTTCCAAATATAGTTTCTTTGCCAAGGAATGGGAAAGATCACAACCTTCCCCTGCACAATAAATTATAAGGGCTGGCTTAGATTTTAATTTGTCTTTAACTAAGGGGTAATACTTTTCAAATTCTTCCCAAGGAAGATTTATACTATTTTTTATATGTCCCCTTTTAAATTGGACAGAAGAACGAGAATCTACAAAAAGGTATTGACCCATATCCCACATTGTCTTTGCCATTTCTACATCTATTTCCGTAAAATCTGGTATTGAGGTATTTTTAACTTCTGGGGGAGGTGGTTTTCTTATAAAATCAATTTTGAAGGGATGGAAAAAATTTATAATTATTCCTAAGAGGAAGGCTCCAATTCCCCAAAAAAACACCTCTCCTATATAGTTTTTAAAAATCATATACATTCAATATAATCATAAATACGGATAAAAGTCAAATCTTGTTTATAAATTTTTTATGAATTTTCTTGATAAATTTATAAGGAAGAAAAGGATTAAATTTTAAACTCATTCCATCTTTTTTCCACTTCTTCCCAATTTATAACATTAAACCAATTGTCAATGTATTCTGCTCTTCTGTTTTGATATTTTAAATAATATGCATGTTCCCAAACATCTATTCCTAAGAGGGGATATAAATTTTCCATAAGGGGATTGTCTTGGTTTGGATATGGCTTTATCATTAATTTTTTTTCACCCTCTACTACAAGCCATGCCCAACCAGAGCCAAAAACTCCCATTGCTACTTTTTTAAATTCTTCTTGAAATTTTTCATAGGAAGAAAAATATTTAAGCAATTCCTTTAAAAATGAAGGGCTTATCTTTCTGCCCTGAGGAGCCATTATGTTCCAAAAAATGGTATGGTTTAAATGGCCACCACCATGATTTCTTATCAAAGTTCTTTTTTCCTCTGGAACCTCTTTTAATTTTTTAAGCAACTCCCCAATATCTAAACTTTGAAATTCCCCTAAATCTTCAAGTGCCTTATTTAAGTTATCAATGTATGCTTGATGATGTTTTGTATGATGAATTTCCATTGTTTTTGCATCAATATAAGGTTCCAAGCCATCATAAGGATAATTTAAATTTGGTAATAAGTGCTTCATTTTAACCTCCTAACATTATTTCATTTATCTAACATTTAACAATTATAGGAGGAATATTATTCCCATCTATCTTTTTTTTCTTCTAAAAGTTTTCTATTTATTGAGATTAAATCAGATAAAATTCCCAACAAAAGGGTTTGAAAGGCAATTATCAAGGAAACAGCTCCAGCAATTAAAGATTGGATATGTCCATAACCATTTCCTGTAAAAAAATAATAAAGAAATCTTAAAAAAAAGAAAATTCCCGGAAGGGATAAAAGAAAGCTTAAAATTAAAAAGGTTTTAAAAGAATTATAAAGGACAAAAATTCTGAAGAGTTCAAAGCCAGATTTAAAGATATATTCAAAGTATGAACTCATAAGACGGCTTTTTCTTTTGGTTTCCCTTGCCCTTATGGAAGTAAAATCAATTTCATACCCCAATTCAAATGCTTGAATTATTGTCTCCAGGGTATATGTATAATTTGAAAAAACCCTTAATTTCAATGCAAGTTCTCTGGAGATAGCCCTAAAACCTGAGGTGGGATCCTTTATATCCTTTGAAGTAAGGATTTTCAAAACCAATTTTCCTAAATATTGGAAAAGCCTTTTTGTTAAGGAAAAGTGTTTAATTTTTGTAGGATCTCTATCTCCTATGACTAAATCTGCTTTTTTTTCAAGGATTGGTTTAATTAAATTTGCAATTTCTCCTGCAGGGTATTGTCCATCTCCATCTATATTTATAATAATATCTGCTCCTTCCTTTAAGGCCCTTTCAATACCTTTCATAAAAGTTTTAGCAAGTCCAATCCTTTTTTTATTTTCAACTAAAAAATCAATTCCTACCTCTTTGGCTTTTTCTATTGTTTTGTCTGTGGAGCCATCATTTATTAATAATATCTTTATTTCCTCAATTCCTTCAATTTTTTTTGGAATTTCTTCTAAAACCTCTTTTATATTTTCTTCTTCATTATATACAGGAATTTGAATTATTAATTTCATAATTATTTAAAACCTTCCATTAATTTTATTATTTTTTCATCTCTTTGACAATATAAATTTTCCTTTTCAAAGGGATCCCTTTGCAAATCGTATATTTCCCTCCTTCCATCTTCATAAATAATTATTTTTTTTTCATCTTTTATATATGCCTTAGCTTTTTTATAGTAATTTTCATTTTTTAAAATAAATACCCTTTCAAAGGGAAAAATGTTTTCAAAGGCAGGAGAAAATTCCATCCCTTCAAATTTTTTATAATTTTCTGATAAGTTAAATTTTTTTAAAATAGTTGGATAAATATCTAAAAGGGATATGGGAAAATCAATAGTTTTTCTCTTAATTGTAGGACCAACCCAAATTAAGGGAACCAAAATTGCCTCTTGATATAACCCTGTCTCTGGTCCTATTTTACCATGTTCTAAGATTTCATACCCTGAAATTCCAAAAATTAAAATATTTGTCCTTTCATACCAATTTTCTTTTTTTAAAGCTTTAAGGAATTTATCAAAACTTAAATCCAGTTTTTGCAAATCCTTAAAGTATATTTCCTTTAAAGGTTGGGGATTTGATAAATTTCCCTTTAAACCATTTATTTTTAAATTTTCATTTATAGAAAATTTAGGAAGATCTATATGTAACCAAAAGAAAAAGGGCCTGCTTTTACTTTTTACTAAGTCAATAGCTTTATCAAAAATCTCCTTATAACTTATTTCTTTTATTTTAATTAAATCTTTAATAAATAACCATTTTAAAAATATTTTT
>FWPU01003391.1_pt1 | contig 40358 bp, 39 predicted proteins | sample 2228361 | NCBI WGS metagenome assembly FWPU01 (sample SAMEA103939777, study PRJEB20133) | metagenome | reverse complement strand
GGACCGTCGGGGAGTCTGCACGCTGAAGGGAAAGGCGAACGAAGGGAGTGTGGCGATGGCGGTTTTCAAGGATGGCTATTATGCTGTGAGCGGGCTGGAGGTATATTATACGAACGTGGTGGGGGTGCTGTTTCGGCGCTGGGAGCCGAGGAATCCGGTGGTGGATGTGGTGTTGATGCGGGTAGGGAAACAGATTCCGATGTATGCGAAGCGGATTCATGCGTTGCGCATTCCGGCGACCAATGAGGTAGTGGGATATGATTTGATGCGTGGGGATTGGGTGGCGCCGTATGGGAGGGGGGAGATAGCGGATTTGCGGGTGCGCTACCGGCGGGAGGTGTACGGGCGGACCCGGAGTGGGTATGCTCTGCACGATACGACGCTGGAGATTACGTTTTCCAACGAGGGGGATGGGATTCAGTTAGTGCGTGTTCCGCTGCGTAGCGGTCGTGGGCTGCGTTTACCGCGGGAGGCGCCGGAGGAGAACTATGAGCCGCGGTTGGTCAAAAGGTCGTACAACCATGAGGAGGGAAGTGGTTCTGACGTGATGGAGGATGCGAACTACTTTTATCGTGTACGGACGAAGCGGGATGCGAGTGGGAAGGCGGTTAGCGCCTTATACGGGAAGATATACGGGGATTTTGAGGATTTTGGACGTGGGCAGTTGTCGTTCACCTACTATTTGAATCCGACGCCGAACGATCGGAACATGGAATTCGATATGAGGCAGAATTTGTTTACCAATTTGACCTCGCTGGAGGAGGTTACGGAACGGTAGGGCGGTATGAGGAGAGGTGGAGGGCGTTGTCAGGTGTCGGTTGTGGGGGGTGTGTGTCATGTGGCGGGCGCGTAGGGCTACGCGAGGAGGTGATTCGGGGCGTTGTCCTTTGCGCTCGCAAGGCGCGCCGTCGCTTTCCCGGGAGGGGGTAACCAGAGTGGCGCGAGGCGATAGCGCGAGCTTAACCTTGTCGCCGCTGAGATCGTTGGCATAAGCTTACATGCATGGTGGAGCGGATTTGGAATCAGGCCTTTGGCCAAAGCCGCGTTCTTGCGGTTTGTGCGCTGATCGCGGTAACGCTTCTGGCCTATGCCCCGGTACGCCAGGCACAGTTTGTTGCCTTCGACGACGACGAATACGTGCTGAAGAATCCCCATGTCACGAGCGGGCTGACGCCGCGCAATATCCTCTGGGCCTTTACCACAGTCCGCGGCGCCAACTGGATTCCGCTTGTCTGGCTTTCCTACATGCTGGATTATTCCCTCTACGGACTTCACGCCCCCGGCTATCATCTCACCAACCTTTTTCTTCACCTGGCCAATGTCCTCCTTCTTTTTTTACTCCTGCGGAACATGACCGGGCAGGTGGGACGGTCTCTTTTCGTGGCGTTTCTCTTTGCGGTTCATCCTGTCCACGTGGAATCCGTCGCCTGGGTAGCGGAACGCAAGGACGTACTCAGCCTTTTTTTTGGCCTCCTGGCCACTGTGTCGTATGTGCGTTACGTTCGCCGGCCGCATCCTGGGGTCTATGCGCTTGCCGCTTTGTTTTTTGCCTTCAGTCTCATGGCCAAGGCCATGTTGGTCACGTGGCCGCTGCTCCTGCTTCTTTTGGATTTCTGGCCCCTGGGACGGGTGGAACTCCCGGCGAGAAGGCGCACGGCCATGAGGCGAGTGGCGGCGCTCGTTCTCGAGAAAATACCATTTTTTCTCCTCAGTGTGGCGGCCGGCCTCATCGCATACTACGCCGAAAGCGCAGGAGGTGCCGTGTGGCCAACCCACCATCTCCCCATGCTGTTTCGCCTTTGCAACGCGCTGCGCGCCTATGCGGACTATTTGCGTGTTGCGGTTTGGCCCACGGGGCTTGCCGTCCTCTATCCCTATCCCGCGCGCATTCCGTTGTGGCAGCCGGCTCTCGGATTCGCTGTTCTGGCCGGAGTCAGCGCGCTGGCGTGGCGCCGTGCCCGATCCCATCCGTGGCTTTGGGTGGGCTGGTTTTGGTACGTGCTTGCGCTGGCGCCCATGATCGGCATCATACAGGTGGGCGCGGCTGCGCGCGCAGACCGATTTGCGTACCTTCCGTTCATCGGCGTCTATGTAGCCGTGGTGTGGAGCGTCGTCCCATGGGCACAGTCCCGCCCCCTGTTCCAGCGGTGTTCCCTCCTGCCCATTGGGGGCACGGTTGTGACGCTTTGGCTGGCTCTGTTGACTCGCCGTCAGGTCGGATTTTGGAAGGACAGCGAAACGTTGTTTTCTCGTGCCGTTCAGGTTACCCGCAGAAACTATACGATGCTGAACAATCTGGGTGTGGTCCGTCTGAATCAGGGGAGACTGGACGAAGCTGCGTCTCTATTCATGGAGGCTTTACGCTATCGACCAAACCAGGCCTTGGTCCACTGCAACCTCGGCCGTGTGCTGGAATGCCAGGGCAACCGGGAAGCCGCTAAAGCCTGCTTTGAGGCGGCGGAGCGTGCGGCGCCGGGTGACGCTCGCGTTAACTACCATCTTGGCAATGCCGCCCTCCGGGAACGCGATTTTGCAACGGCCATACGCCGCTATCAACGTGCACTGGCAGGCGAACCGGACAGGCCGGAGGCGCATTTCAACATCGGAGTAGCGTTCTCCGAGCTTGGCGCCAATCGGGCCGCGCTGTTTCACTATCGGGAGGCACTGCGGCTCAAGCCCTATTTTCCGGCGGTCTGGCACAATCTGGGTGCGCTCTATGAGGCGCTTGGGCGTTTTGACGCCGCGGCGAACTGCTATCGCCTCGCTCTGGCTCAGCGGCCGAACCATCCGGAAACATACTGTAACCTGGCCCGCGCGCTTCTGGCACAGAACCGGCCGGAAGAGGCCTTGGAAGCCTGCCGCAACGCGCTCGAACTCAGTCCCAACCTGGCTTGCGCGCAAAGTTTGATGGACGACATCCGGAGACGCCTCCTGCAGGCCGACGAGGATGGCGATCACCGGCGTTTTGTCTCGGAGCCGGGCTTGGCAGACAGAGACGCCCAACGCCAACGTGAAGTGTGTGTCCCCATCGCGGGAGAAACAAACACCGGCAAGGTCCCCCCACCTGCACCCACGCCCTCTCGTGTTCCTTGAGGAGTCCACCACCCGAACCGGGGCAAACCGTGTCCTGGCCGCAGGCGGCTTCACCCACAGCGAGGAAAGACTCCGATTTACAGCAAATGGATCGCATCCACGTCCAGGGCACACGTAACGTCCTTCGGAAACGCGAAGGCTTCCACGGTCTCCCGCACCGGCCTATTCAAGGCCTTGACGGACGGCGAGCGGGCCAGCACGTGAAAACGGTAGAGCCCCTGCGCGCGCGCGACGGGAGCCGGGCAAGCGTCCGAGACCTGCACCGCGTTCGACACCCGCTGCCGCAGCCGCCGCACCAGAAGACTCGCACAGTACGCCGTACGCTCACGCGATCCGCCCTTTAGGGTGAGGCACATCAAATGCGCAAAAGGCGGGTAGTGGAGCTCCCTGCGAAATTCAAGTTCCTGGTCGCTGAACCCGATAAAATCCAGCCGCCGGGCTGCCTGGATGGCTGGATGGAACGGTGTGTAGGTTTGAACAATAACTTCCCCGGGCACGTCGCCCCGCCCTGCACGTCCGGCCACCTGCGCCAAAAGTTGAAACGTGCGCTCCCCCGCGCGGAAATCGGGCAGGTGCAAACTCAGGTCGGCATAAATGACTCCTACCAGCGTGACGTTCGGAAAGTGCAGGCCCTTGGCGATCATCTGCGTTCCGACCAGGATGTTCGTCTTGCCCGTCCGAAAGTCGCCCAGAATACGGTCGTGCGCTCCCTGCCGTGTGGTGATGTCGCTGTCCATGCGCTGGATTTTGGCCTTGGGGAAAAATTTTTGCAGCAGACCCTCCACCCGCTGCGTCCCCATGCCGGAAAACCGAAACGCCGGATCCAGGCAGCCCGGACAGCGTGCCGGCATCTTTCGCTGGCCGCCGCAGATATGGCAGCGCAGCGTTTCGTCGAACCGGTGGTAGGTGTAGGAAACCGAACATCGGTCGCACCGCGCCACGAAGCCGCAATGGGGACAGATCATGGACGTCGCATAGCCGCGGCGGTTGAGAAATAGGATGACTTGCTCGGCACGATCGAGGCGGAGCTGAATGGCATCGAGCAGGATTCGGGAAAACACCCTGCTTTCGCCCTCCTTGCCGCGCTCCATGCGCATATCCACGATACGCATCACGGGCATTTGGCGATTATCCACCCGACGCGGAAGGACAGCCAGCGCGTATTTGCCCGTTTTCGCGTTCCACCACGACTCCAGCGAAGGCGTCGCGGTTCCCAGCACGACGGCACAGTGCTCGCGATGCCCGCGGAGCACCGCCACATCGCGCGCGTGATAGCGCGGCGCTTCCTCCTGTTTGTAGCTCGGTTCGTGCTCCTCATCCACCACGATGAGGCCGAGATTCGGAACCGGCGCAAACACCGCCGAACGCGCGCCGATCACAATCCGGGCTTCCCCCCGCAACACCCGATGCCATTCGTCATGCCGCGCGCCGGCAGCCAGCCGGCTATGGAGCACGGCAACACGCGCGCCAAAACGGCTCTGAAATCGCTCGACGGTTTGTGGCGTAAGCGATATTTCCGGCACCAGGACAATGGCTCCCAGCCCCTGCTGCAGCGCGCGATCCATTGCCTGCAGATACACCTCGGTTTTTCCGCTGCCGGTCACGCCATGCAGTAAAAGCGCGGTTGGGCCGGGGCATTCCTCACCGGCCCGCCTCCGTCGCGCGCGGTCCATGCAGGCGAGGATGCGTTCCAGCGCTTCCGTCTGCTCCGGCATCAGCGGAAGCGGCTCCGTAGGCAGAATATGGCGGGCGACCACCGGCCCGCGCGGCGTTGTCCGCGCCTCCACGCGGACCAGATTCCGACGCGCCAAGGACCGGACCGGCGCGGCCGTCATGCCTAAACGCCGCGTCAGTTCCAGAAGCGGCGTTCCACCTCCATGAACGGTCAGATACTCCAAAACAGCGCGTTGCTTAGGCGAAAGTTGCACGGGCCTCTGGACAGAGCTGTCCGGCTCATTCCGGACCGCCTTCGGCCTCCCTTGCGGATGCCCCGCGGGCGCGGAGCGTTCTCCGGCCAGAGCGTCAGGTTCCGCAAAGCGGGGTGCCAGCGGCGTCAGCCCGCTGGGCGGAACACATTCGCCTTTTTCCGTAAACCAGGGGTCTAGGAGCGACGGGGTCTCCGGCGCTGGATGCGCCCTTAGCGCCCCGCCGATTTGCGCCGTGCTCCGTAGGGCGGTCGCCGGCTTTGCTGCCGGGCCTGTGGTCCCGACAGCGTCTGACGGGACCAACCGAACCACCCACTCGGTGCGGAACCTTGCGCGCGGCCGGCGCACCGGCGCAGGAAGAAGCGCGCGTATCGCTTGCTCGATTGGTGCGCAGTAGTACTCTGCGATCCATCGGGCCAGGTCCAACGTGGCCTTTGTAAAAATCGGCTGTGGACTCAGCACATCCAGAATGTCCTTCAGGTGGGGATGCTCCGACCGCGTGTTGATTCCCACCACATAGCCGTAAACGCGGCGACGGCCAAACGGCACCAGGACACGCGCGCCGATCCCGACCCGGCCTAGAATTCGGTCCGGTATCCCGTAGTCGAACACGCGGTCCAGTGCCACATCCACCACAACCTGCGCCACGGAAGGAATCACTGCGCATTTCTCCCTACGGACGGGACGTCATGTTCCAGAATTGCCGTATGGCTCCAGGCAACACGACCGAGAAAGGAATGCCGGACATTTGCGCCTTGCCGCATGTCGTGCGACGAAACATGGCTTCACGTTTGCTTTTCTGCCAGCCAAAAAAGCGAAGACCGGAACACGGGTTCCGGTCTTCGCGCCTACGAATTGCGCTGTGGGTGGTCCTTTCCTTAGCGAAGGGCCATATTATTCCCTATCTTGGCGTTTCCCACGTAATTTGTGTACTTCGTCGTCCAGTCTGTTTCCTCGTAGTTCACCCAGACTACGGAACCATCAACATAGAGGATGTTGCCGCCCTTGCCCGCATGGTTGCCTCCCCACCCTCCCGCAACGGAATCGACAATTCCGTCATTTTCGTTGCCGCCATTATTTTTGTCGCATGCAAGCATTGTGTCCGCGCCGGAAGCAGCGGTCAAGCGGAGCCCTGACTGATCACTGGTTGCCATGCAGTAGCTCACATACTTAGCGCCGTCTGCCATATTCTTAATGTCATCAAACGTGGGGGCAACGAGGCGTTTATCGCTTTTGCATTTGTACAATTTCGGCGTATTGGCCCCGTACGGTTCCAGCTGATATAGGTAGTCGGGGAGCGCTTCGTTATTGTCCATAGAGTACATGATGGCGGCCTTGCCGAACTGTGACAAGTTGCTCATGCAGGAGGAACGCCGGGCCTTCTCCCGGGCCGCCGCAATAGCCGGCAGCAGCATGCCCGCCAAAATGCCGATGATCGCAATCACCACCAGCAGCTCAATGAGTGTGAATGATCTCCGTCCCCGTCGCCGCCACCATGCCTTCATGGGATGACTCCTTTCACCCTGGCAGAGCCCGCACGACCCGCAGACCCACCTATTCGCCAGTTTTCAACCGTGACGCTACCATGCGGTTCTATCCGCCGTCAAGCCCATATTTTCATTTTTTTGCCGTGGACATGCCCGTGGCTCATGGCCCATACACATGCCCGCGTTGTGGATTTTTTGCCCGGCATGGCCGCCACCTGCGTTGGCGCTGCAACGCGACGCACCGTATAACCGCCCGCCAACCTCACCGGACCACCCGACGGATTGCGCAACGTATGATGAAACGCCCCCCGAAGGCGTCCCTTGACAGCCCACACGCACGCATGTATGGTATATCGCGTTTGCGCCGTACAAAAAGGCGACTTACGCTCGAAAGAGGAACCAATGAATCCGTATGCGGTGATCGAAACCGGTGGAAAGCAATATCGGGTCTGGGATGGCCTCAAACTCGAAGTCGAGCGTCTGCCGGAACAAGAAGGGGAAACGATCCAACTCCAGCGCGTGCTCGCCCGCTCGGACGGGCAGCGGCTTGAAATAGGAACTCCTTTCCTTTCCACGGCCAGAGTGACGGCCAAGATTCTTCGACATTTTCGCGGCAAGAAAGTCGTCTCCTTTAAGAAAAAGCGGCGAAAGGGGTATTCACGGAAAGTCGGGCATCGCCAGGAGCGCACCTTAATTCGCATTGAGAGCATCGTTTAGCTCTGGCGCTTCACAGCCGACGACTTTCGCCTGAAGCCGCTTTTGGAAAGAGGGCCGGCCCGCCGCGATGGGCGGGGGTGAGTTCACGCGCACGTCGGATACAGGAGGTTACCATGTCACGCAAAAGAGGCGGAGGGTCTGGCCGAAACGGTCGTGATAGCAATGCGAAACGGCTTGGAGTCAAACGAGTTGGAGGGCAAAGGGTTACCGCCGGTTGTATCCTTGTTCGGCAGCGTGGGACTCGGTTTCTTCCCGGGCACAATGTGGGTCGAGGGCGCGACGACACGCTTTTTGCTCTATGCGACGGAGTCGTCCGCTTCGAACGGGGCGGCAAGGTGCTCAGTGTTGTGCCATCCGCTGACGCGGTAACGTCTGGCTAGTCACGCACCGGACAGCGCCTGCGTTCTGCTATGCCTTTTCTCTTCTGAGCATGCGTGCGGGAGGGGGTAGGCCACCGCGTGAAGGCGCGCACGTTTGTCGACGTCGTCACCTTATTCGCCACCGGAGGTCGTGGGGGCGACGGGTGCTGCAGTTTCCGGCGGGAGAAATACGTGCCGCGTGGCGGTCCAGACGGCGGAGACGGAGGGCGGGGAGGGCACGTGATTTTGAGGGCTGATCCGAATGAGAATTCCCTGGTGCGCATTTTTTTCGCTCCGCATCAACGCGCACAAAATGGCGGCCATGGCCAAGGCAAGAAAATGAAAGGGCGTGACGGTCAGGACACAATCCTTCCTGTCCCGTGCGGCACAGTCGTCCGCGATCCGGAGACAGGATTGATTCTTGCGGAGCTTCTCGAACCCGGAGAGGACGTTGTGGTGGCTCGAGGGGGACGGGGAGGTCTGGGCAACGTGCACTGGAAAAGCTCCACCCGCCGGGCTCCGCGTACCCATACGCCGGGAGAACCCGGAGAAAGCGTGCGGCGTGTGCTCGAGCTGAAACTGCTGGCCGATGCCGCATTGGTTGGAATGCCCAACGCGGGGAAATCGTCCTTGCTGCGACGGCTGAGCGATGCGCGTCCGCGGGTTGCCGCCTACCCGTTCACCACCCTCACCCCTATTGTGGGCACGCTGGTTTTTCCTGACCACACGCGCATGATCTTGGCGGATATCCCGGGGCTGATTGCCGGATCGCACGCCGGGGCTGGTTTGGGGCACGCTTTTTTGCGCCACATCGAGCGGTGCTCGCTCCTCCTCTATGTGTTGGACATGGCGGCCACGGAAGGACGCGATCCTTTCGACGACTATCACACCCTGCAGACGGAACTAGAGCGCCACCAACCCGATCTCCGGGCGCGTCCTTTCCTGGTGGTGGCCAATAAAATGGACCGTCCACAGGCCGAACAGCGGCACCGTGACTTCGTGACCCGGACTGGCTTGCGTCCTCTGCCCGTCTCCGCGTTGACCGGAGCGGGGATCGAGCGGCTCAAACGGCGGCTGTTTGCGCTCCATCGCCGGCAGCACTCCCGGAATCCGACGCCTCGGTCTCCCGTGCCCGCGAAACGGTTATGACGGGCACGTCCAGCGCTTCCCGGACAGCGCGTGCCAATGCCGCCACCGTGAGCGGCTTGGCCAGATGACAGCTCATACCGAGTGCTTCGCCCTCGGCGATTTTGTCGGGCAGGTGAAAACCGGAGATCGTGACAGTCTTCACCGTGGGGCTGATCGCCCGTATTCGGCGAAACGTTTCGATGCCATCCATCGTGTCGCGCAATACCAGGTCAAGAAGGATAAGATCGGGAAGTTTCGGTGGTGAAGCCCGTGCGCCCTTTTCCACGGCCTCCACCGCCGCTTCGCCGCTGGCGACAGCGCTGACGCGATAACCCAATTCATTCAATGCCCGCGTGAGAACCTGGGTCTGCACGGGGTCGTCTTCCACCACCAGAATCCATTCGTCTCCGCCTTGAATGTCGGAAGGCCTTGCGCTTTGCGCGAAGGCGTCCGTAACCGGAAGGTAGAGGTAAAAGGAGGTTCCCTTTCCCACGGCGCTTTCGAAATCCAAATAACCGCCGTGGTCTGCCACGATACCATACACGACACTCAGGCCGAGTCCGGTACCGCGACGCTGTTTGTGCTGTCCGTCTTTGGTTGTGAAAAACGGCTCAAAAATTCTGTCGCGAACAGATTCCGGGATGCCACATCCCGTATCGGCGACCGTCACCCGCACATACTGTCCTGGAACAGGGTCCGGCACGGCGCCGATCGGCCCCGTGACCGAGACATTTTCCGTTCTCAGTGTAATGACGCCGTGATCGCCTATGGCATCCAGAGCGTTCTGCAGGAGATTTTGCAGCGCGCGGGTCAATTGGGGACGGTCAAACAGGACGCAGGACGTCTCGGCATACGGTTCGCAGACGAAGTGAATGCGTTCGTGAGGACGGGTTCTCTGGAAAAAGGACGCCAGTTCGGCAATAACCGCATTGACGTCAACCGGTTCGGTCTTTGTTTTCCCGCGTCGTGCCACGGCCATCAGATCCTGGTTGATGTCGGCAATCTGCTGTGCCATGGCCTGCATGGTTTCCAGGTCCTTGTACGCTTGTCCTTCTGGATCGAGACTTTTTTTGACGATATCCGGGTATATCAACAGGGGAACCAGCAAATTGTTTAGGTCATGGGCAATCTGGCCGGCGAACAAGGCCGTTGCTTCCAGTCGTTTGGCCTTTTCCAGCTGTTTTTCCGCTGCCTTTAGTTTTTCCTCCGCCTCTTTTCGCTCGGTGATGTCGCGGCTGATTCCCACCAGGCCCATCACGCGCCCCTCATTGTCCCGAATGGGCGCTTTGGTTACGGACGCCCAGAGCACCGTGCCCGGGGTTCGCTCGATGCGTTGCAGCTTGTCCACGATCGGGACACCTGTACTAATCACACGCTGGTCGTCCCGGAAGAAGGCCGCCGCCTGTTCGGCCGGGAAAAAGTCGAAATCGTTTTTTCCGATGGCCTCGGCAGGGTCCTGGAGCCCATAAAAACGGGCCGTGGCTTCGTTCACACGAAGGAAGCGGCCGGTGCAATCCTTGATAAAAATCCGGTCGGGTGTATTGTCCAAAATGGATCGCAGCAGGTCACGCTCCTGGGCCAGCTCGCGCTGTCGCAGTTCCAATTCGTTCAGCGAGGCGCGCAGACTGGCCTCGCTGGTCTGCAAGGCTCGGTTCTGACGCTCGAGCTCTTCCCGTGCCGCCAGGAGTTCCTCTTCGGTCTGTCGTTGCGTGGATACGTCGCGCACGAAAAAGCAGAATACTTTCTCCCTCCCCCAAGCGAGGATCAAAACGCCCGCCTCGCAAGGAAACACGCTTCCATCTGCTCTCCGGGCGTCTGTTTCGACCACCACAGGCTGACCGCTGGCCAACGCCTCCCCCACGGAATGCAAAAAGGGAACGTCCACGGCATCGAGGAGTTCGACCAGCAGTCGTCCGCACAAGTTCGATTTTTCCTGACCGAAAAGGCGACAGGCTTTTCGGTTAGCATCCAGGACACGTCCGTCTGTGTTCACCAGCAACACGCCCTCGTGCATTCCGTGCAGCAAGGTGTCATAGGGGGGGTGGGGCGTCTGTCGAATGTGTGTGGGACGCTCCGTAGGCCGTGACATTGCGGCAGGGCGTATCGCCGCATCGGAGGCCTCCGGATTGTCCCTTGGGGCGGCCGACGTGTTTCGCACGGCTCTCAAGTAAAGAGTTTTACTTTGGGGGAAAATTTCCGGGTCCATGCTTCTCTCGTCTCGCCAGGACCTTCACGCGGCAGGCTTCGGCCTTCACTTCGGCGCGTCACGCGTCACTCCGGTTTGTCCCGTCATGCGGCACACAGGGAGGAGGCAATCAACGAGACGTGCCCACCGACTCGCGCACCGTCTGCGTTCCGTCCGTTTCCCGGTGCGCATGGCTGGCCTCCGATCGTGCTATCTTTCCTTCGCCTCTCGACCGGAAATCCGCCCAATATTCTAGCACGTCGTCGCGTGGCGCTCTGCGCGGCTTTGCCCAATGACTAAAAGGGAACACCGACGCCCACGCGCGCGAACCATGTGTTGGCAAGCCCTTTCTCGCCGCGAGGATCATCGCCGAATTCCACGGTGCGGCCGAAGATATATCCCAGTTCACCGGTCAACAGGAAGGTATCCGACGGGAAATAATGCGCGGAGAAAAAGCAGCGGAAGTCTTCTAGGGTTATCCGTTCGCGGTCGTCAGCCAGGCGGTAGGAAACATTAGACCAAAGCAGTCGCAACCGAAAATCCCAGAATCGGTTGGGTTCCCAGACGATGAAACTTTCGGGTAGCCCAAGGCGGAAGTGCAGGTCGTCCCCCTCTTCCCCTTGGAGAGCGACCATCGGGAGGAGCACGTCCTCGAATCCGGGTCGGCATTCCAATCCAATTAGGCCTGCCAGGTCCGATCGAAAGGTGCGGACAAGGGCGCAGGAAACCGGGACAAAAAGACTGCTCCCCCCCACGGCGCCGGGCTCGGCGTACATTCCCGGAGTCGCGCGCGCCACGACGGCCAGATCTTTCTGAAAACGTCCTGTCCATCCGACATCCAGCGCGATGCGAAGAAGTTGGGACGGAAGCTCCAGGCCGCCGGACCCGAAAAACAATGTGTCGCGCGCGGCCACGCCGAAATCCACGTCGCCGCGGAAGAGGTTTCTCCAGAAAGCCAGTTCCCACTCCGCGTCCACCTCCGCCATGGTCGCGGTTCCATGTCCGCCGACACGGCTTTCAGGAATGAACGCAAGCGATGCCTGTCCTCGCGGATCGAGCAAGTTGTCAAGGATCGGGCAATAATGTCGCGGTTTCTGAGCGGTTGCGGCCTGGAGGACATCCGGCCTCAGGCCAATGGCAATCGCCAGGGTTCCCGCACAGAAATACTTGTGTGCCGTCTGGTATAGACGCGTCATGCATCGACCTTCTTGTTCCGTCTGTTTGCCTTGACGGCGCTCACGCGCGCGCGGTCACTCGTGATTCGGCATCGCGCGTTCTTCCGCCTGCCGTTGCGGAATCGGCCTCTGGGGCATGATCCAAACGCATACGGGCGGAAAATGCAAGCGTCATTTCCTCCGCAAAGGGGCGTGTCTGACGGATATCGGTGCATCCGGCCAGCAGCATCACGAGCCGGTCTATACCCAAGGCCACTCCCCCACATGGCGGAAGCCCCTGAGCCAGAGCATGCAGGAACGCCTCGTCCAGTGGATAGACGGGCGCGCCTGCTGCCGCGCGTTCTCGAGCGCAGATTTCAAAGCGGATCCTTTGTTCGACCGGATCGGTCAATTCGCTGTAGGCATTGGCCAGCTCCATTCCGCCGAGATAGAGTTCCCAGCGCTCGGCGACCTGCGGGGGTCCGGATCGGCAGCGTGCCAGTGCGGCCGCCTGAGGCGGGTAGTCCTTGACGATCACGGGTCGATCCCGGGGGAGCATGGGCTCCACCTTTTCCATCCAATCCATCCAGAAACGGTCATCGTCATACTCCGTCACGGGGTCCCATCCGGCATGAAGAAGGAAAAGTTCCTGCACGGAGAGGCAATCCCATACCGGAAGAAGTTCGATGGGTTCGCCGTGCCAGACGAGGCGGGTGCTTCCCACAACGCGCTTGCCGACAAACGCCAGGAGCGCCTTGGTATCCACCAGCATATCGAGGTAGTCGGCGCCGCGCCGATACCATTCGAGCAGCGTAAATTCCGGAAGGTGTATTCGGCCCGCCTCGCCTTTCCGGAAGCAAGGGCCGATCTGAAAAATACGGTCCCATCCCCTCACCAGCAGGCGCTTCATGTGCAGCTCCGGCGAGGTTCGTAAAAAGGCCTTTCCGCATGGCTCCGCATCCACGTGGCACTCCAGCGCCGGCGCGGTAATGCGAACAGGGGTTTCGACCTCGGTGAAGCCCCGCTCCCAAAAAAACTCGCGCATGCTTCGAAGAACCTGCGCGCGGAGTTGCACAATACGATGGGAAACTTCTGCCTGCATCATGAGACGGGACGCCGGCGCCGCGCGAGAGAGATCTCTCGCCCGGGCTCACTTGCGCACGCTCACCCGGTCCACGTATTCACCGGTGCGCGTGTCCATTTTGATCACATCTCCCTGGTTGATAAAAAGAGGAACCTGGAGTTCGTATCCTCCCTCGACCTTCGCGGGCTTCATGACGTTTGTGGCCGTGTCGCCTCGGAGACCGGGCTCCGTATAAATAACCTTTTTCTCGATAAAGGTGGGTAATCGCACGTCAATGGGGCGATTGTTGTGGAAAAGCACTTCCACGACCATGTCCTCCGCCAGGAAAAACCGCGCGTTTCCCAGTGTTTCTTCGCTGATCGTCACCTCCTCAAACTCGGCATCCAGGAAGACATAATCCTTCCCTTTGCAGTAGGAGTACGTCAGCGTTTTTTCCTGAAGCGTGGGTTCGTCAATCTTGTCGTTGGACCGATAGGCCTTGGAGAGAGTGGCGCCGGTGACCAAATTTTTCAATTTGCAGTTGTAAATGGCCGCCCCTTTTCCGGGCTTCACGAAAGTGAACTCCGTAATGAGGTACGGCACACCATCGATTTCGATCTTCAATCCCTTCCGTAAGTCTGACGCTGTGTACATGGCATTTCCTTGTGCGGTGTACGATGGCCCTTACTGTACAAGGCTTTTCTTCCCGTTGTCAACGCGCTTGCATTTCACCTGTCAGGAGGGGGCAGCGGGCGCCCGCGGATGGCGTGTATCGTTTTTCCGCACGGAGCTATGCGTCTTTCTCACTCGCTCTGCGTCGAAGCTGCGATGTGGAGCGTTCCGGCGTGCGTATCGGCGCCGCGCCGGGAAAAAGCAGTGAAAACAGCCGTGTGCCTTTTCAAACGGTGGGACAAAGCGCTTGAACCTCACTCCTTGCCGCGGCATAGTACGTTAAGGGTCACGAGAAGTCACGATGCATTGGCTTGGTTTACAGGGTCGTATAGCCCTTATCACGGGAGGAGGGCTCGGCGTGGGCCGGGCCTGCGCCGAGGCTCTTGCGGAAGTCGGTGTGACCGTGGTGATTGCTGACGTCAATGCCCCGGCGGGGCACCAGACGGCAGAATCTCTCCGTTCGCGGTTTGCGGGGGAGCACCGTTTTCATCTCACGGACGTTACCCTGCGCAGCAGCGTCGAAAACCTTGTGGCCATGGCGGAGGATACGTTCGGACGCATCGATATCCTCGTGAATAACGCGGGGATTCTGATTCCGCGTCTGCTGGTGGACCCGGCCGGCCGGGAGGAACTTACGGAGGAAATCTGGGATCGGACGGTCGCTGTCAATCAAAAAGGAATGTTCCTGTGTGCCCAGGCCGTAGCCCGGCTCATGATACGGCGCAAGCACGGCGGTGTCATTATCAATATGGCGTCCGAATCCGGGCAGGAAGGGTCGGCAGGACAAAGTGCCTACGCCGCAACAAAAGGGGCTATTTTTGCCATGACCCGCTCTTGGGCCAAAGAACTGGGGCGATACGGCATTCGGGTTGTTGGTGTGGCGCCCGGTATCCTGGAGGAGACTGCTCTGCGCGACGGGGCGTATGAGCGCGCTTTGGCCTATGCTCGAGGCGTGACCGTCGAACACCTCCGGGCGACCTATGAAACCAGCGCCATTCCGCTGGGGAGAGTCGGGCGTCTTCAGGAGGTGGCCAACGTCGTTTGTTTTCTTGCTTCGGACAGGGCCAGCTATCTTCACGGAACAACCATCAATGTGTCAGGCGGCAAGTCACGCGGGTAGTGGTAGGGCAAAAGGAGACGTCCGTTTTATGCGGTGCCCCGTGGCCTTCCACGCCGATCCCTCTCGGCGACGCGTTGAATCATGAAAACCACGGCTCTGCGTCTGTACGGGAAAAACGATCTGCGTCTGGAAACGTTTGATCTTCCCCCCTTGGCCGAGGATGAAATTCTGGCCAGCGTGGTAACCAATAGCATCTGTATGTCCTGCCACAAAGCTACGCTCCAGGGCGAGGAACACAAACGCGTTCCTCAGGATCTCGCGCAACACCCTATTATTATCGGCCATGAATTCGCCGGCACCATCCTCGAGGTCGGAAAGAAATGGGCACACCGGTTTCGCCCGGGACAAAAATACAGTATCCAGCCTGCGCTGAATTACCCTGGCCGTGAAATGGAGGCCCCGGGGTACTCCTTTCGGTGGCTCGGAGGCAACGCCACACGGGTGCTGATCCCTCGGGAGGTGCTCGAACAGGACTGCCTTCTGCCCTATGAGGGCGAAGGATTTTTTAAAGCATCCCTGGCGGAACCTGTCTCCTGTGTGATCGGAGCCGTGCACACGCAGTATCACTTCCGGCCTGGAACATACCTTCACGAGAATGGCATCCGAAAGGGCGGCTGTATGGCCATTCTGGGCGGCGCAGGCCCTATGGGACTCGAAATGATGGACTACATACTTCATGGCCCGGCGCACCCCCGGCTCCTTGTGGTCACGGACATTGACCCCTCACGCCTTGCGCGCGCCGCCCAAATCTTCTCTCCGTCTGCCGCTGCGCAAGAGGGAGTCCTCCTGCACTACGCGCAAGCCGATCAGACCACTACGGAGTCCCTGCGCGCACTGACCGACGGCAAAGGGTTTGACGATGTCTTTGTGTTTGCGCCGATTCCCGCCGTGATCGAACAGGCATCACAACTGCTCGGCTTCAACGGATGCTTGAATTTTTTTGCCGGGCCGGCTCATCGCGCCTTCTGGGCGGCGATTGACTTTTACGAGGTCCACTATAGCGGTCATCACGTGGTCGGCTCCTCCGGCGGCAATACGGACGACATGCGTGAAGCCTTATGCCTTATGGCCTCGGGGCGTCTTAACCCCGCTGTCATGGTCACGCACATCGGCGGACTCGATGCCGCTGCCGACACTATTCTGCATTTGCCATCCCTTCCAGGGGCCAAAAAGCTCATTTACACAGGAATTTCCATGCCGTTGACAGCCCTCTCCGATTTCGTGCGGCTGGGAAAAACCGATGCGTTTTTCCGCGAATTGGCCCATTTGGTCGAACAGAATAACGGACTGTGGTCCGTCCAAGCCGAACACTACCTACTTCGGCACGGCCGTTCGATCACCGCCTCGGTCTCGCCGCGTTGAACCCCCATTTCGCCGTGCCAGGGTCGCTCAAAAAGCGTTTGCCAAACCCAATTCCGCACGTCCGGGTCCTTTCCTTCTCCGCCCAGCCAACGCTGCCTCGCTGTGCGCGCCCCCCCTGTTCCCTAGACACACCTAGGGCGGCGATGTGGGCGGCGCTCTGGACATAAAAATACATCACATTTTCCTTGCCCGAAGGGACGACCGGCGATAAAGATGCCGCCATCTTTGCCGTTGCGGGGTAGGAACGGCCCGGCGTTGAAGGGAGGTGGCCACTCTCAAACAGGCACACCGCGTCGGACACGGTAATGGCGAAGGCTGGAGGTCACACGATGGGCACAAAAGGACGAGAAATTGTGGACATGGACGTGGCGCCGCTTGTGGAGGTGCTCAACAAGGCCTTTGCGGATGAATGGCTGGCCTACTATCAGTATTGGATCGGCGCGAAGGTGGTTCGGGGCCCCATGAAGGAAGCGGTGATCGCCGAGCTGACCCAACATGCGGCCGATGAGTTGCGCCATGCCGATATGCTGGCGCTTCGGATTCTGCAACTCGGTGGGACGCCTTTGACACGTCCGGAGGATTGGTATCGGCACGCGCATTGCGGCTATGAAGCACCAGACGACCCGTTCGTTAGGACTGTTCTTGCTCAAAACATCAAAGGGGAACAGTGCGCCATCACAACGTACAAAAAGATTGTCAACATGACGTCGGGAAAAGATCCGGTGACGTATAACATTGTCCTTCAAATTTTGCAGGATGAAGTCGAGCATGAGGAGGACCTGCAGGCCCAGCTTGAAGATCTTGCTGCGCTGTTGAAGGCCCCTTCGCCCGAAAAGTGAGCCTCTTACAGAAAGGAGCCAACGGACCAGCCATACGGCACGTGCGATAGCGGAGAAAAGCGTTTCGTGTCTGCCGGGCCAGTTTCGTGCGGCGGGGCCGCCGAACCGAAAACGGGACCTCACCGAACCTTATCCCATGCTCACAGGCCGTTTGTCATCGGCCGGGAGACGACAACAATGCCGGAAAAAAAGGTCTCTGCGGAAGTGCGACAAAGCGTAGGGTTTCGAACCGAATGCCGGGCAGGTCACCATCAGGTGATTGTTGACCAACCGGCATCGGCTGGTGGGACCGATGCCGGGCCCACGCCTCTGGAGCTGCAACTTATGGCGCTGGGCGCCTGCCTGGCTGCCATAGCCCGGATTGTGGCAAGCCAACGCCGGATCCATCTGCGGGGTGTTACGGTTGCCCTTCAGGGCGAACTGGATACGGACGTGCTTTTGGGAAAGCGAACGGACCAGCGCGTTGGTTTCCAGGCGATCGACGTGGAAATGTCTGTGGATGCCGATCTTTCCGCCGAGGACAAAGCGGCTTTTGTGCGAGAGGTTGAACAACGTTGTCCGATCTCGGACAACCTTCAAAATTCCACACCCGTCCGCGTGGCGCTCAAGCCGTAACCGCAACCCAACGGGTTAGATCTGCCGAGGCCAAAAAAGAAGACACGGCATGCTCTGCCGGGCACACGCTGCGGGTGGAGGCAGCCCGGCGTGGGGGGATGACCCGTAGGGTGGCGAACGTTCCGAGCCTATCACGGCGGTGTTGTAGGCTGCGCGTGGCGTGTCGGGAATGGCTGCGGCGGTGAAGCCGTCTTTGGCGTTTCTGTTCCGCGTCGTGGTCGGAAACATCTCCCCTTTCCGCGCGAAAGGTTAACCGAGGGTATCCCGGCTTGTTTTTCGGGACTCTCCCCTGTGTTCTCTGGGCGTCTCGTCTGCGGCTATCCCTAGGCGACACACTTTTCTCTTTGCTTTTTCCCCGCTTCGTGGCTAGGTTCTCGTTGTACGCGCACGGATCACGGCCGTGAAGATTGCCATCAGCGGAAAAGGCGGCGCAGGAAAGACCACGTTGGCTGCTTCCTTCTGTTTGAGGCTCGCAGCAGCAGGGCGCGACGTTATTGCGGTGGACGCCGATTCCAACCCCAATCTGGCCTATGCTCTGGGCTTTCCCAACCCGGAGGCTATTGTCCCGCTGGCCGACATGGACGCCTTGATACGGGAAAAAACCAGCGCGGACAAAGGGCGTTACGGCACGTACTTCCGGTTGAATCCCGATGTTTCCGATATTCCTCAACGATTCCGACACGTGCTCGGGAAAATCACCCTTCTCGTTATGGGAGCCGTGCGCCGGGGAGGAGGCGGCTGTGCGTGCCCGGAATATGTCCTGATCCGCAGCCTGATCAGCCACCTTCTTCTGAACACAACCCAGGACATGGTCATTGATCTGGAGGCCGGTCTGGAGCATCTCGGAAGGGGAGTCGTGGAAAACGTGGATGCTCTTCTCGTCGTCGTTCAGCCCGATCGGGTAAGCGCGCTAACCGCGCGCCGTATCGAGCGCCTCGCCCGCGATATGGGCCTTGACAGGATTTTCGGAATAGGAAATATGACGCGAAACGCCGACGATCAGAGGTATATCGAGCGTCAGGTCCCGGACATTCCTTTTTTCGGTTTTTGTCCCTTCGTTCCGGATTTTGTCGCCAAGGATGACGCCGAACAGGGGCCCAGGAGCCTGATCCTTGCGTTCGGTTCTGTGTTGGATCAAATCCTCGAAAAACTGCGAGAAGGGGTGCACCATGGCGAGAGAACTGGCGTATGCGGATCCGGCATCGCGTGAGATGGTCCGACGCGCGGCCGCGGAAGGAAAAAGGACGGTGTGGGATCGTCATGAGGCCATGCAACCCGCCTGCGGATTCGGATTGCTCGGTCTCTGCTGCCGCATCTGCACCATGGGTCCTTGCCGTCTTAACCCGTTCACGGAGACCGAAACGGTTGGCGTGTGCGGAGCCAATGCCGACACGATTGCCGCACGGAATCTCGCGCGCATGGTCGCTGCGGGCGTATCGGCGCATTCCGATCACGGGCGCGACATTGCCCATGCCCTTCTCCTGGCCGCGGAACATCCCAACGGCGATTACCGCATCAAGGACGAAGAGAAATTGCGATCGGTGGCGGCTGTGTACGGCATTCAGACAGAGGGACGCGACACGCGGGCCCTTGCGGCCGATGTAGCCAGGGCCGCGCTTGAGGAGTTTGGGCAAAGCCATAACCTCCTTCGCATGGCCGGCCGGGCCCCTCAGCCGCGGCAGGAACTGTGGCGCAGCCTGGGCATCTTTCCGCGGGCGGTGGATCGCGAGGTCGTGGAACTGATGCATCGGACCACCATGGGAGTGGATTGTGACTATCGGAACATCCTGCGGCAATGCATGCGGACGGCCCTTGCGGACGGCTGGGGCGGCTCCATGATCGCCACGGAGCTCTCGGATATTCTTTTCGGAAGCCCGCACCCCCTGCGAAGTCAGGCCAACCTCGGCGTGCTCCGGCCCGACTGCGTGAATGTCATTGTGCACGGTCACGAACCGACCCTTTCCGATGTCATGGCCATCGTGTCCCGAGACGAGTCGTTGTTGGCCAAAGCCCGCGACCGGGGAGCCGCCGGTATCAATCTGGCGGGCATCTGCTGCACGGCAAACGAGATTCTCATGCGGCATGGTATCCCCCTCGCCGGGAGTTTCCTCCAGCAGGAACTGGCCTTGTTCACAGGGGCCGTGGACCTCATGGTGGTCGATGTGCAGTGCCTGATGCCGGCGCTGAAGGAAGCGGCAGGATGCTTCCACACCCGATTGGTGACCACCTCGCCCAAATGCCGCATGCCCGGCGTCCAGCATATCGAATTCCACGAAAACCGCGCCGGCGCCATTGCCCGGGAAATCCTCGAGGCTGCCATTGAAAACTATTCTCGACGGGATTCCCGACGCGTGCACATTCCCGACCATACCGAGCGGCTCGTTGCCGGGTTCACCAGCGAATCCGTGTTCCGCTTTCTCGGTGGACGTTACCGGGCCACCTACCGCCCGCTGAATGATGCCGTGATGGCCGGGCGCCTGCGGGGAGCGGCGGGTGTGGTGGGATGCTCGAACCCGAACGTGGAGTACGAAAAGGGACATTTGGAAATGGTTAACGAATTGCTGCGGAACGACACGCTCGTGGTCAGCACCGGATGTGATGCCATCACCTGCGCCAAACATGGTCTGCTGCGGCCTGAAGCGGCGTTTCAGTATGCCGGCAAGGGACTCCAGGAAATCTGCCGCGCCGTAGGCATTCCGCCCGTTCTGCATCTCGGCTCCTGCGTGGACAACAGCCGCATTCTCATGGTGCTCACCAACGTGGTTGCCGAGGGCGGACTCGGAAAAGACATCTCGGATCTCCCTGTGGCCGGAGCGGCGCCGGAGTGGATGTCGGAAAAGGCCGTTGCCATCGGCATGTATTTTGTCGCATCCGGTGTGTGCACCGTTATCGGGCACCCGCTTCCAGTCGCCGGAGCGCGCAATCTCCATCACTATCTGACCGATGAAATGGAGCGCGAGGTCGGTGGCAAGTGGGTTTTCGAGCGGGATCCCATCGAGGCGGCGCGCAAGATGCTGCGACATATTGACCGCAAACGCAAGGCTTTGAAACTGAAGCCGGTTCTGTACGAGCAGCCGTTCCCTCCGGAGCCCTGACCATGAAAACCGTGTTCGTGCGAGCCGTCGAACGCTGTTTGGGATGCCGGTCTTGTGAATTGGCGTGCGCCGTCGCGCATTCGAAGGCCAAATGCCTTCTGGACGTCGTATTGTCGGAGGAAAAGCCACAGACGCGCGTCCACGTCGAGGCGGTGGGCGAACGAGCGGTCCCCATTCACTGCCGCCACTGCGAAGAGGCAGCCTGTGTGTTGGTTTGTCCAACGCGCGCTTTGTCAAAGTGTTCGAGAGACAAGCCGGTCGTGGTAGACGCCACCCGATGTGTGGGCTGCCGGTTCTGCGTGGAGGCTTGTCCCTTTGGCGTGATCGTTTTGTCCCGGGAAGGCCGTGGAGTGGTAAAATGCGACCTGTGTGCCGAACGGTTGTCCTGCGGTGAAGACCCGGCCTGTGTGGCCGCCTGCCCGACTCGCGCCCTGATCTGGGCGGACGAGGAGGAGGTGAACCGGATCAAACGCCACCGGGCGGCCGCAAAGCTCGTTGCCGCCCAGGAACTCGAGAGCGACCGGGTATAGATATCAGATGGCGATGGCGCACGTAACGGTCACCGTATGTGTGGGCAGCTTGTACCACCTGAAGGGAGCCCGGAACGTCCTTGCCGCCTTCAGCCAGTTGGTCAAGGACCATGCGATGGAGGACCGTGTCGCGCTGCGGGGCTCGTTCTGCCTCGAACGCTGTGGCAAGGAGGTCAACTGGATGATCGGGGGAACGCCCATCACCAGTGAATCCGTGGCGGATGCGGTGCGCGTCTTCACCGAACGGGTTCTTGTCCCCTTACGACGTGCGGACATGCGGCCAAGGAGCTAGCGATGGAACCGGCATTGCCTCCTACCGCCCGACCGCTTTCCGAGACGCATGCCCGTGCCATTCTGGAGCACACCCCCAACGGGGTGCTGCTGGTGGACGGGGAAGGCACCATCCGGTTCGCTAATCCCGCTTTCCGTAGGATGTTCCGCTGCGGCGACGCGGATTTGATCGGTAAGCCGTCCCGGCCGTACCTGCGTTCGGACTGCTTTGAGCGTGCCATGGCCGCCGGCGGGCAACTCATGACCAAGGAGACAATCCCGGATCTCGGCATCTCCTTTCGCGCGGGGCTCTTTCCCATTGAGGACCAGGACCTCTATTGCGGCATTTTCATCGACATTTCTGAAAAAGAGCATGCCCGTGAGCAGTATCGCCATTTGCGCGCCCAGACCCTCCAACGTACTCAGGAGGTCATCGTGCGGTAGATGAAGACCGTCCAGGAAATTGCCCGACTGCTGGGAGAGACGACGGCCGAAACCAAGGTGCTGCTGGCCAAACTCATATCCCTGTTCGAAAAAGAACACGAACCCTGAAGCTGTACTTCGAGTGGGGCTTACGCCAGCTTACCAAAAAGGGCGAAGAGTTATGCGGGGATAGCCTTTCGGTTTCGCGACACGACGATTCCGTGACCCTCGCCCTTTCGGATGGGTTGGGCAGCGGAGTCAAAGCCAATATTCTGGCTACCTTGACAACACAAATTGCCATGCATCTGTTGGAGAACGGGTTGGCTCTCGATGAGGTCGTGCAGACGTTGGGCGAAACGTTGCTGGTGTGCCAAATTCGTGGACTGGCCTATAGTACGTTCGCCATTGCGCAGTTTTTCACGCGCGGCCGTCTGTGGCTGGTGGAGTTTGATACGCCCCCTGCGATCCTGCTCCGGGAACACAAAATCCGTCCGCTCGTCTGCGAGGAGCGCTCCGTTCAAGGTAAAATCATCCGCGAATCCATCACCGAACTCGCGTATGCCGACTGGATGATTCTGGTGTCCGATGGCGTGCTCAACGTGGGCATCGGCGGGGCATATCCCCTTGGGTGGGGTTGGGAAAAGGTCGCCCGGTTTCTCGCGGAGCGGGTCCATGCGGAACTTTCCGCCCAGGAACTCGCCGACCGCCTCGCCGCCGCCGTGTTCGATCTTTACATGGGGGCTCCCGGGGATGACGTCAGTATCGTCGCCGTTAAGGCCCGCCACAAACGGGTTGCCACTGTTTTGACCGGTCCGCCTGTGAACGGGTCGTGCGACAAGTCTCTCGTGGCGCGCTTTATCCAGTCTCCCGGGCGGCATGCGGTGTGCGGCGGTACGACCGCGGAGATGGTAGCCCGTCATCTCGGACGTCCGCTCGAGGTGGATTTGCAAACCATGACCGACGAGATTCTGCCCACGGCGCGGATTGAGGGCATAGACGTCGTCACCGAGGACATACTTACGCTTACCGCCGCGCGCGAGCTCCTGCACAGGGGAGTCTCGCGGACGGCGGTTCAGTATCGGACCGACGGTGCGGCCGCCCTGCTGCGCGTGCTCCTGGATGTGGACCACGTCCATTTCCTCGTCGGGCAGGCCGTTAATGCGGCACACCAAAACCCGGAGCTGCCCCGCCAATTGGAACTCCGCCTGGCCGTGGTCCGTGATATCGGCGGAGAACTCCGCAAGCGTGGTATTGAAGCCACCTGTGAACTCGTCTGAGGAGCCCTGCACCATGGACAACGCGCCAAACCTTGATGAACGGATCGAGCAGCTAGTGACGCTCCATGAGGAGGATGTGGAGATGTTGATCCCCATGATGCAGGACCTTCAAACGGAATGCGGGTACCTGCCGGCGCCTCATCTGCGCCGATTGGCGCGGCGCCTGAAGGTATCCCTCGCCCGGGTCTATCAGGTGGCGACGTTTTATGCCTCGTTCCGCCTCATGCCAAAGGGGGAACACACGGTGACTCTATGCATGGGTACCGTGTGCTATCTCAAGGGAGCCGATAAAATTGCGGAGGCTTTGCAACGAGAACTGCAGATGAAACCGGGGGAAACATCGCCCGACGGAAAATTCACGTTTGCTCCCGTGAACTGCCTCGGCGCCTGCGCCCTGGCTCCGGTCATGATTGTGGACAAGGAGTATTTCGGCCACCTCACACCCGACACGGCGGTTTCGATTCTTCGCAGGATTGCGAGCGGTGAGGCCGTTGCCGGAGAGGAACGGGCTGGCGGCCCAACGTCCCCTGAGCCCATGCCCAAAGCCGCTTCAAACGATTCTCGCCGCCGGCCGTCCAGACCCCGCAAAACGGATCCCGCAAGCACAAACGACCATGGAACCCAACAGGCAAAAACTTGAAACACCGGACGCGCTCGCCCGCTACCGGAAAGCGTTGCAGGCTGCTCCCCAAGAAAATCGCGTGACCGTCCGGGTGTGCTGCGGTTCCGGCTGTGCCCCGAAAGGAGCCCAGCGGGTCTATGAGCGATTTTGCGAGGCGGCGGAACATGGCCGCGTCCGCGGCATCACCGTCACGGTGAAGGCCACCGGTTGCCAGGGTCTTTGCGAGCTCGGCCCCCTGGTGACGGTAGACCCGGGCGAGGTGTTCTACACCCAGGTGCGCGAGGAGGACGTTCCGGAAATCTTCCGCGAAACCGTGCTCAACGGTCGGGTCGTTGACCGGCTTCTGTACCACGATGGTTCCCGACGCGTCCTCCGCATGGCGGATGTTCCGTTCTATCGCGGACAGGTTCGCGTGGCCATGGCCCTGTGTGGCCAGGTGGATCCGGAATCCATCGACGATTACATCGCCGCCGGCGGCTACGCGGCGCTCGCGAAGGCGTTGACCACCATGACCCCCGACGCGGTGATTGAGGAGATCGTCCGCTCGGGCCTGCGCGGACGCGGAGGAGGCGGCTTCCTGACCGGCCGTAAGTGGCGTGCGGCTCGGGAGGCCCGTGGCGATCCGAAATATGTCGTTGCGAACGGGGATGAAGGTGACCCTGGCGCCTTCATGGATCGTGCTCTTATGGAGGGCGTGCCCCACGTGATTCTTGAGGGCATGATCATCGGGGCCTACGCGCTGGGGGCCTCCCGCGGCTATATCTACGTGCGCCACGAGTATCCGATGGCCGTGGACCGGTTGACACAGGCCATCGCGCAGGCACGCGCGTTGGGCCTGTTGGGCCACAATATTTTGGGGCGTGGGCTTGATTTTGACATCCGCATCTGTCGCGGCGCCGGCGCCTTCGTGTGTGGAGAGTCAACCGCGCTGATGGCATCGCTGGAAGGCCGGGTGGGGGAGCCGCGCGCGAAGTACATTCACACCGTGGAAAGCGGAGTCTGGGGGAAGCCTTTCCTCCTGAACAACGTGGAAACCTGGGCCAATGTGCCGCCGATCATCCTCCGGGGGGGGGCGTGGTTCGCCTCGATGGGCACCGAGCACAGCAAGGGCACAAAAATGTTCTCGCTCGTTGGCAAGGCTGATACCGGTGAAGTGGAAATTTCGCCATTTAAAGCCCGGGTGAAGTTGTCCCGGTGTCGGGCGTGTGGAGCCTCGATGATCCCTGAAACCGTGAGAGCACGGATCCTCGAGCGTCTGCGCGCAGGCGGCATCGAGTTTCGCGGCGTGACGGGCTTGTGTCCCGCCTGCAGACGGCGACAGGCCGCCGCCGCATGGCAGCACAGCAACGGCAGATAACCGGGCCCGGAATGCCTTGAGGAGAAGACTCCTGCCCCGCCTGCAATCCTGCCTGGACAGCGCCACCCAGAGTATGTTAGCCGTTTTCCGGATGGGTGCCCAATTTTCCATCCACGGGACAATTCCCCACACGGCATTTGCCTTTTTTCAGCACGGGGTTGCATTCCGCCGTGGGAAGAATCATCGGCGTTTGGAAGTAGGGGATTTCCGACCTCTCTCAGTGGTTGGTCGCTCAGACTAGAACCTCGTTGACGATTCTATCGGCTATCCCCAGGAATGCAACGGACCGCCGCGACGGGGTTGCGACAGGCTTTCCCGATCGCGTCCGTGGGGATACGCGCCTGTTGTGCTTGTCGGTTGAAAATGCACGTCGCCTGGTCACAGCCTATCGATCCGCCTGGGCCAGGGCTGGGTAGCAGAATCGCGCCCTATCCGATGCGTCATGAGACGAAGCCGTGTCCAACACGGATGGCGTCGCCCGCTTGGATACAATTCATACTTTACGATTTACGAATGGAAAAGAGATGATCCGCGCAGTGCGAAAAACTTTTTTTGCGGGGCGGATGTTTGGCGTTTTTCGTCCGGACTTGATTTGCCGAATCTTTTGCTGCTAAATCGTGCATGAGACGACAGCGATAAGTCTGTGTCCCGAGGCAAACGGTATGCCCATCTACGAGTACCAATGTCGGAAATGCGGGGGAATCCTGGAAGCACTCATTCGTACCCCCCGCGATATCCCGTCACGGTGCCCCACGTGTGGATCCCGTTCGCTTCATAAGGTGATCTCCGCGTTTTCGGTTGGGCGCGGCGAGACAGACCCCCCCTGTGACACCTGCTGCTCCCCACATCGTTTCAGCCCTGGAAGGCCTTGCTCGTCGGCCGGATCCTGTCCCCTGTCCGCCTGTTGAACAGACAGGAGGACAGGATAGAGAGCGGTCAGGCATGAACTCCGACGGGGTGATCAGCTGGCGCGCGGCGAATGCGACGCGCGAACGGTGCCTTCTCCGTCGTTTCTTTTTTTCCTCTGTGTGCGTGGCAGCGACCGTCACGGCCCTTGGTGGGTTTAGGATTTTTTCGTTTTGGGGCTGCCGGGGCCGTGCAGGTGGCATGAGTTTTTTTGTGGATGTGAATGGCGTCTCAGACTCCGCGACACTGTCTCAGGAGACAGTCCGTAGACCGAACCACATGGCCGCATGGAGCGGGAGTACACAACGCCCCCTGTGCAACAGGATGAGGGGTTCGGATTACGTCAAGCCGGGGCGTCTCGTCCAACGGACGGCATGACATCCGATGGCAAGCACCACGCCGAAACGAATCGGAATTCTCGGTGGGACATTCAATCCCATTCACCTTGGGCATCTGATCCTCGCCCAGAACGCGTTGGAGGGTTTTGACCTGGAAAGGGTTATTTTTGTTCCCTGCGCTATTCCCCCCCACAAACCCCGATCCACGCAGCTTGCCGATGCCGTGCACCGTTTGGCCATGGCACAGTTGGCTGCCGAGGAGGACGTCGCTTTGGAAGTATGCGATGTGGAAGTGCGACGCGGCGGTATCTCCTATACTATCGACACGCTCTGGCAGTTGCAGCGTATGTATCCCGGCGCATCGTTGACTCTTGTTATCGGTGCGGATGCTCTTCTGGAACTCCACCAGTGGAAGGGGGTCGAACAGATACTCCGTCAATGCACGGTGGCGGCGTTTGCGCGTCCGGGATTTGACCTTCGGACTCTTCGCCCCGAAGACCTGAACCTTCCACCCCCGTGGCCAGATCGCTTGCTTCAGAATGTCTCCGTCGGGAGGCTCATCGATATTTCCTCGTCAGATATCCGGCACAGGGTATTGGAAGGCATGAGCATTCGGTACTTAGTTCCACGGGAAGTCGAAATCTATATTACGGAGCACAGACTCTACAGAGAATCCGGGCCTTCTCTCGGCTGACGTTGCAGAACGAAAAATGGAACCACCAAATCACGGGGGAGGTAACGCCATCAACGCGCAGCAAATAATTCGGGCGGTTTACACGATTTTAGATTGCAAAAAAGGCGAAGACATTGTTGTCCTTGACGTTCGCGGTTGCTCAGACATCACAGACTTCTTTGTAATCGCTTCCGGTACAAGCCTCCCGCACCTGAAAGCGTTGGCCAATGACGTGCAGTTCGGGCTCAAGCAACTGGGACTCCCGTGTTACCGCCGTGAGGGGTTGCCGGAGACCGGATGGATCGCCTTGGACTACGCGGACGTTGTGATTCATTTGTTTTTGGCGGAAACGCGGATGTACTATGCCCTCGAAACCTTGTGGCGTTCGCCGCGGATGAAGGTCCGTCTCCACACCCCGGCCGCGGCACAGAAGGCGTCCGCTTCCCCTCCCGAGGAATAGGTCCGGCTAGATGTCGACTTCGTCGAACGCACTGCCTCCGCTGAGGCCCTGAAGCCGAAGAAGGCGATGTGCCAACGCGCGAAGCGCCTCCTCCTGGTTCCCACCGGTGAACCCATTATCCGTTCCGGAAGGGGTCGGATCGAGTAATTCGACAAGGGCGTCCACGTGTTCGATGTTATGGACGCGACGACGATCGTTCCGGGCCTGCCACATGCCGAGCAACACAAGAAACGCCGCGGCGCATGCTGCAACGGCGAAGCGGGTATGCCAACGCCAACGCAGCCTCGATTCCGGTTGCAGGGCGAGGAGGCGGCGTGCTTCGGCCTTGATCGCCACAAGAGAGGAGGGGAGAGGAGTGCCCATAGGAAGTGCGTGGGCAACCGCCGCCTCAATGCGGTCGACGTCCTGCCGGTATTGTCGACACGTGACGCACACTGCGAGGTGGCGGTGAAGACGACGTTGGTCCCGCCGGGACAGTTCCCCCGACGCATCCAGCAGAATACGGTCAGCCATATCGGTGTGCATCACTGGTTCACTCCGCTTGTTTTTCATCCTTCAGTAAAGGCCGCAATTTGGCAAGCGCATAGTGCATACGCGCCAGCGCGGTGTTGATCGAAACATTTTGAATGCGCGCAATCTCCTTGAACGGGAGGTTCGAGAGCACCCGAAAAAGGAGGACCTCCTTCTGCTCGGGCGGCAGCCGTTCCATTGCTTCTGCCAACCGGGTCGCCAAATCTTTGGCTTCCAACGCGCGCTCGGGCCCCGGATCGGAGGCCTCTAACGTGTCCCGTCGTAGAATGGCACCCTCTTCCGCCGTATCGTCCAAACTCATCGTAGGACGTCTTCGGCGCGCCCGGTCGATCAGCAGGTTGTGCGCGATGCGCGCAATCCATCCAAAGAAATGGCCCTCTTTGTAGGTGTCCAGACTGCGAAGCGCGCGAAACCACACCTCCTGGAAAATTTCATCGGCCTCTTCCTGCCCGTGGGCCATGTTGCCGATCAAACTGAACAGAGGCCGCCGGTATCGTTCCACCAGTTCGCCCAAGGCTTCAACGTCACCGTTTCGGTACCGGATCAGCAAATCGCTGTCGGCCTCGGCCATGGCGTGTTTATCCTTACAAACGAAAAAAAAGCTCAATTATTTTGCGCGGCTAGAGGCGGTCCGAACCGCCCCCTGCATTCCGCGCCAGACCAGGAGGGCAGAAGACACCATATTTGTACACAGGGAATCGACCAATTGCCCGATGGTCACCCGGGACACGAGCACAATCCCCAGAGCAAGGCCCAACATGTTCAAACAGTAAATAACCGTATAGGAGAAAAGTCTCCCCTGATCGCGGATGTCGCTTTGTCGCTGCGTAAGCGACGCTAAGGTAAACGTGAGATGAAAGCCCCACGTGAAGCCAATAAGCCCCAGCCAGAACAGTGTGTATCGTTCCACGGAAATGAAAAGCTTGGCCGTGTAGTACGCAACAACAACGAGCACCGTGTACAGAGGGAAAAAATATGGTGCCAGGCTGATCAAAAAGTTGGTTCGCGACAGCGTCACACTTCCTGTGTTTCGCCTTACGCGCAGGGTGACCACACGGGCCCCCATACACATCCCCCAGAGGGCATGCGTTAATTCGTGGGCCAGAACGTAGGCGCGTGTGGGACGCGGTAGTATGGCATAGACTATCTGCCAGAAAATAAACCCGCATCCCAGGGCCCACATCGGCGCGGAAAAAAAGACGCCCACTGGAGGTTCGAGGGTAAAGAGCAAAGAACCCAGTGTCCGCGTCATCCCGATACAAACGGGCAGCAGGAGTAGCCCCACCAGGAATTTGATAACCTTCCATCCCATGCGGTGTCACTTTACCTTTCGGTATACCGTATTTTCAACTCCCATTGCACTCGCAGGCGAACGCCCACGTCTTTGGCGAGTCGGACCGTTTCCCCGGATTTCCGCCGTGCCCGCACAACGCGTTCGTATCGCAAAATCGATGACTTTTGAAAAACTCAGGGAAGCCCGCCGGCTTGTCATTTGCAGGAAAGCCGCGGCTGTCGTCTTCGCCCCTGTGCCTTTCACGAAACAACCGGAAAGCAAGGGCCCCACGCGAAATATCAAAAACTGATTATATGCCGAACCGTCACCGGGACGGAACGCCGTGGTTGATGCGGTTCGCAGTGGCCACAGGACGTTTCCCGTGGCCGCTGGCAGCCAGCAGAGACGTAGGAGTTCCCGGGCACTCCACACACCGCCCCGGCGACGACAACGTGAGGGGGGTATCCTTTCTGATCCCGCGTCCACCCGCACAAATAGGGAGTTTGCCTGCCTTCGCTATGCCGGGTGCAACACGTCGCTCCTGGCGAACCGTACCCCCCTGCACCTTTGGATAGATCATGACCGAACGTGGCACCGCGCTTGCTTCCCGAGCCAATGGCAATGTGACCAGGTGAGATGGAAGATACAGCATGACGGAACCCAGCGCAAAAAACCTTCCGCGGAGAATGGTCGGCAGTGGGTGTCCTGCCCTTTGCGATCGCCGCCGCGCATTGGTGGCCGACGACGAGCCAGCCATCGGGCATATTGTTGCCGACTGGATCGGCCGGGCCGTACCGGACGCTCAGGTGGATTACGTCGCAAACGGCCGGGCCGCTTTGGAGGCGTTTCGGCAGGGGCACCACGGCCTTGTTATTTTGGACCTTGCCATGCCTATCATGGACGGCCGCCAAACCGTTGAAGCCATCTTTCATATCTGCGAAGAATGGGACTGGGAAAAACCTTTTGTGATGTTCGTGACCGGGTTTGCTCCGCCTGATTTCCGCGATCAGTTTCTGGCGCAGCACCCCGAATGTACCCTTTTTCTCAAGCCGGTGTTCCACCTAGACCTCATTCGCACTGTCCGAGATCACCTTGTCCTTCGACCCACGTAGCCGAATAGCAAAAACAACCAGGCTACCCACTAAAGCTTAGGCACCTTGTAGAGAGCGCCAGATCGTGCCTCCGAGCATGGGTTCCGGTAGCCGTGCCCTTCGAGAAGCAAAACCATAAAATGGGCGGCGCAGAGGTCGTTTCGGCATTCCGTCAGTTTTACCCAGACACTTTATCGCTTTGTTTAGGAGGGGGAGAGGCACAGATAAAGATGTACCCTCTGAACCGACTGCCGAAAATGGAGAGAAAACCGGTTTTCGCCGTGAGCGGCCAAAAGCAAAAATAGGAGGGGTGTACACATCCTACGCATGCGCAGCCTGACGGAGTGTTTCCAACCCGCGGACCAGCAGATCATTCGACATTCACAGAGCTTGCCTTCCCCTTCTCTCATGTCCACCGAATGTGGCCGGATGGGCATGGGACAAGCGCGTCGTCGTGGACGCCATGTTGTTGGTTCATGCCGGCTTCTTTTTGGGCATCCCCAGGCCGCTTTCGGTTTTTTCCAGGGGATCCTCCGCCTCTCCCTCACTCCCAACGCCGGCGGAGCCGTTCATGGATATTAGTGTGTTGCACCCTATCGGGTTCGAATTCAGTATCCGAGGGTCCCTCCTGCGCAAGCCACACGGCGTCCATGGTCGCGCATACGTCACGTGTCAAAAAACGGCTGAGTTGAGCGTAGCTGTGGCGGTCAGATAGCCCACGTCGGCGATGGTAATAGCGAAGCGGCCATGTGACGTAGAGGAAATCCCGGGCGCGTGTCATGGCTACATAGGCCAGCCGCCGTTCTTCGTCAAGCTCCTCCTCGCTGCCCGCGGCCAAATCAGAGGGCAAACAGCCATCGGAGGCATGAATGAGAAATACGACGTCCCATTCGCATCCTTTGGCCGAGTGAATAGTCGAAAGCGTGAGCCAGTCGTCGTCCTTGCACGGCGTGCCGGCCAGATCGCTGGTCGATGTGGGTGGGTCAAGCTGGAGGTCCATGAGAAAACGTGTCCGCGACCGATAGCCGGAAGCAACTTGTTCCAGGCTTTCCAAGTCGCGTGTTCGTGCTTCGACGTTCGGATAGTTTTTGCGCAGGAGGGGATCGTAAAATCGACGGATCCGTTCGATATCCACGGAGGGGGATCGGGGAGGACAGCCGATACAGTCGTCAAAGACATCCGCCAGTTCGGCGATTTGCCGGCATGCGGCTTTCGGTGCACGGAAAGATCGGACGGAACGTGGGTCGTTGTGATGCATTCTCACGTGGCGCACGGCCGCTGTCGCCGTGGAGGGACCCACGCCATCGAGGAGCTGCAGAACACGAAACCAGGCAAGGTCATCGCACGGGTTCTCCAAAATGCGAAGAAACGCCACCAGATCCTTCACATGGGCGGCCTCTAAAAAGCGCAAACCTCCGTATTTGCGGAAAGGAATCCTGCGCCGAGTCAGTTCTATTTCTAAGGAGTCGGAAAGGTACCCAATGCGAAACAGTACCGCTTGCCGCCGAAGGGGAATGCCTTCTTCGTAGTGTGCCAGGATGCGCTCCACGACATACTGGTTCTGCTGATCCTCGTCCCGGCAGGTCACGAGTTTGGGACGGGCGCCCGAACCGCGCGCGGAACGCAGTTCTTTGGTGAAGAGATCCCGGGCGTGTCGAATAAAACAGTTTGTGGTCTTTAAAATGGGGCTGACCGAGCGGTAGTTTGTCTCCAGAGTCACGACCGTCGTTCCAGGGAAATGTCGAGGGAAATCACGCATGTTGCGAATGGTAGCGGCGCGAAAGCTGTAAATACTCTGTGCGTCATCGCCGACAACCATCAGATTCGCGTTAGTCCTGCGCATGCCGCGAAGAATCGCGGCCTGCACCGGGTTCGTGTCTTGGTATTCGTCGACGAGAATGTGATCAAAACGCCCTTCTATGGCAGCGGCCACTTTTTCGTCGTGAAGTAGTTGTAGCCAGTAGAGAAGGAGGTCATCGTAGTCGAGGAGGTTATGTTCCTGCTTCCATACCGTATAGGCATGGAAAAGGTTTCGGAATTCTTGCTCCCATTCGATGCACCACGGGAAATGTCGTTGGAGGACCGCGGAAAGTTCCTGGTGGCTGTTGACGCACAGGGAATAGATGGCACGACACGTCGCTTTGCGGGGGAAGCGCCTATCCGCACATGATAGTTGGAGGTTGTGCCGGAGGACTTGAAGGAGATCCTCGGCATCGGCCTCATCGAGCACCGTGAATTCCCGGGGAAGCTGTGCCCTATGCGCATAGATACGCAAAAGACGATTGGCCGTTGCGTGGAAAGTGCCACCCCAAACCCTTTGCGTTAGAGCGTCGCTCCGCCGGAGGAGTTCCTCCGCACGCTGCAGCATTTCTTGGGCTGCCCGCCGCGTGAAGGTGAGAAGAAGAATACGCTGGGCAGGCACCCCCTTATACACGAGCCAGGAAACGCGATAGGCGAGAGTACGCGTTTTCCCGCTTCCGGCACCGGCCACCACCAGAAGCGGTCCTCCGTCATGCGTCACCGCCCGGCGCTGTTCCGCATTGAGATCGTCCAACCAGGGAGGATCACTCATATATATCCGATGTGAGGTTCGAAAGGCCGATAGCCCATAAAGACGTCGCGCTTTTTGACGCGGCAGACATAAGGCCTTCCGCTGCCCTATACGGTTGCCTTTCCCCAAAGGTACAAAACGTCTGACGGCACGAAACCCGCTGGCATTTCCATCCTCCGGAGCTCATCGCTACCGGTGGGACCGGTGGGAGAGGCCGCCTGTCACGCCAGGTTAGGCGTCACAGGCAAGCCCCTGTAAGCCGGGGGCCATGACCCCTCGCCGTCGAACATGCTCTTGGCCATTTTTCCGCTATGGCCGTCGGCGGATTTCTTGCTACCCTATCCCCGGTGTCGGAATGCCATGAACGGACCAGACTCCTGCCGATTCCTTGTGGACCATATGCTCATCCGACTCGGCAAGTACCTGCGCATCATCGGGTACGACGCCACGTGGGAACGCTCTCTGCGAACGCACGAATTGATTCGACGCGCCAACATGGAGCAGCGTATCTTTCTGACTCGAAACGCGCGGTTGGAGGATCAGTACCCACGACCCCAGCAGGTTCTTCTTGTTCGCTCCACAGACCCAGTGGAACAGTTTCGTCAGGTCGTCTCTGAGATGGGGCTTGACCCCCATCGTGCTCTTTTCTCGAAATGTATTCGCTGCAACATATACTTAGAAAACGTGGCCGTGAAGGCGGAAATATGCGAGCGGGTTCATCCGAACGTCTATCGTCAATACACAGCATTTTACCGCTGCCCTTCGTGTGGGACGGTATTTTGGAAGGGATCCCATGTCCGCAACACATGCCGTAAGCTCGGATTGCCCGTTCCTCCGGATGCGTGACCCGACGGCCGGCAATGGGTGGCGACAGGCTCTTCAGCCACGCTTTCTGCCTATGGCTCGAATCTCTCACAGTGCTTGTCGTTCCGCGACGTGCGCCCATCAAGACTCCCCACACTAGGCAATAGGAACAGAAAATGGTCGCACTTCACGACGTTCTTGCAAACTGGATAATACGTCATTTGCATCCCATTTGCTTGGCTATAGTTGCCACATGCCTTGCGATTTTTAGCAACGACATCAATCGGCAAATGAAGCGCCTTGTGGGGAGATGCCACTTCCTGGTGCGATTTGTTCTCTACGTTCTGCTCTGCGCGTTCGGATATGGTTTAATGATCGTAACAGCCGCTTTTTCTGTGCAAAAGGTGCTGTTGAGTCTGGACCGATCATGGCTTGTCCCCTTAGTTCTTTTGGCGTTCGCCACACTCGGATTTCTTGCGGAACGGCGTAACCACATTTAGCCCACGATGTTATCCGCAAAAGCGGCCGCTGGGGAAATAGAACGCGGAAGAGGCCTGGGATCCCCGTCGGAAGGATACCATGTCCTTCCCGCGTTCCCACGTGGGGTACATTTTACCCTTGACGGCCGACGGGGCCTTGCGTATGGTGTCGGCGATTGCTCTGATGACGGATTGGCGTTTGTCAGCCACATCACGGCCCGGGCGATGGGTGGGAGGTTTTACTCATCGTTTCCGAAATTGCCGTGTACAAACGCCGTGCGCGGCGGGTTGTAGGGGCTCCGGTCTCTGGCGAGAGACCGGGGCGCGGTTGGTATAGCTCTCCCTCCTCACAGGGTGGCTGTCCTGGCCGACAGCACCCTGGTATTAGGGGCCAGGCCGCCAGGCCTGGCCCCATTGCTTTTTTTTTTTTTCGGGTGTGCGGAAAACGGCGACGCGTGTTTGGCTTTTCTGCGTCCTCATGGAATTTGCCGCGTTAGCTCCATGTCGCATCCGGTACAGCTGTCTCTGATGTGGGTTCAAGCAATCCGGTGGATGTGATGGAGGTTAGTCGGGCAAGAGGCGCTTGCGCCCCACGACTGTTTTGCTACTGTTCTGTTCGCTCATGGGGTTGTGTAGTGGCATGCCTGGGACGATAGGCGCGTTAATTTTTTGCTTTTAGCTCGAGGCGGGACGCGGTTTTTCAACATGAACGCCCTGACGTGTCTGATTCTTGCGCCGCTACTTGTTGCTTCGGAGGGACCTCCGGTGCGGGTGAATGCCGTTCGGACATGTGAGAACAATACGCAGAGCGTTGTCACCATAACCTTTCGACCACAGCCGGGTGTCATGCTATATGCGGACAGTGTGAGGGTGGCGTCGCCTTCGGGTTCGAACACGCTCCGGCAGGCGTCTCCTGCGCGTACCCGTCGGGACGACATTCTGGAAGAGGATGTTCAGGTTTATGATGGCGAGGCCACGTTCGCCTATGTGTTTTCCGTATTCCCGACGGACTCCTTGACGGTGGTCGTCCATTATCAAGCCTGTTCCTCGACCGTGTGTTATCCTCCGGAACGTGTGGAACTGACATTTCAGGGGGAAGGCGACGGATACACAGGGGCGCCTCGTGTCCCCGAGCTCTCCGGGGACATTGCGGAGCACACGGCGCTGAAAGCCTTTTCCCTTGTGGCACGTCACAGCGGATACCTATCCCCCCGCGCGTTTTTGCGCTTTCTCGATGCGGTTGAAGAAGGGCGCGCGGGAAGGCCTGACCGTCTCGAAGCGCTGGTTGCCACGGGGCGTCTGGCCACGATGCTTTTTTTGATTGTGCTCGGTGGACTGGCTCTGAATTTGACCCCGTGCGTTCTTCCCTTGATTCCTGTTCACCTGGCCATCCTCGGCGCCGGTGCACTGGCTCACGGTTCCAGGAACAGCGGGTTCTGGCGGGGTACCGTCTATGGGGCCGGAATGACGATCGCTTATGGCACGATTGGAACCGTGGTTATTATTGCAGGCGGACAATTCGGTAGTTTTCATGCTTCTCCTTTGTTCAATGTCGCGATAGCGGCTGTGTTTCTTATCCTGGCCCTAGCCATGTTTGGTATCATTCCGTTAGACCTTTCGCGTTTTCAGCCACGTGTGGCGTCAGGCCGGCATGGCCTTCTGGCCGCGTTTGGGTGGGGAGCCTTGGCCGCACTACTTGCGGGTTCCTGTGTGGCGCCCATGTTGATGTCGGTTTTAGTTCTTGGGGCTAGCCTATATGGTCAGGGCCATCGAATCGCGCTTGTGATGCCGTTTGCGTTGGGGTTGGGCATGGCGTTGCCGTGGCCCCTTATTGGAGGAGGGATCTCGTTGCTGCCCACGCCTGGACGTTGGATGGTGGCGGTGAAAACAGTTTTCGGCGTGGTCATCCTGGGTTTTGCCATTCGCTATGCCTGGCTCGGGGTGCAACTGTTTAGAGGTGATCGCCCTGTATTCGGCGGTGGAAAGCGTGTGCCGGCGAAGGATGCGTCAGAGGCCAATTGGGTTACGGATTGGAGCTCCGCGTTGGCTGTTTCGCGTCGGGAGAACCGGCCGGTCTTTATCGTTTTCGAGACAACGTGGTGTGCGAGTTGCCGCGCAATGAAACAGAAGACCTTTCGCGATCCCGATGTGCAGCGACGACTGAAACGATACATCACGGTTCGATTCCTGGCCGACCGTCCCGAGGAACCGGCCATACGAGCGGTGTTGGATCATCTGCGGGTATCGGGTTTTCCCACCTGTGTGGTGCTGCGACCGTCACTTCTTCCCACCGAGGGCATGCATCGTGAAGGGCCTTCCTCCGGGTGACTCGGATGCTACCGTTTCTGTGTCGACCGCAATGTCTGCGGTCCGGAACCCAGTGCCGTTCAAGGATCCCCTCAGCGTCATCGTGATGGGTGCTTCGGGCGATTTGGCCCGCAAGAAACTTTTCCCCGCCTTGTTTGCTCTCCACGCACGCGGATTGCTTTCGCCCCGAACCCATTTTTTCGGTTTTTCTCGTTCCTCTTTCACCGACGTCTCGTTCCGTGATCGTTTGGCGGAGACTCTGACGTGCCGCTACACCCCACCGGCCGGATGCCGCGAGGCGCTTTCGACTTTTTTGAACCGCTGCTACTACGTGTGTGGATCATACGAGTCAGCGGAATCCTTGCGTACTTTACTCCGTGTCGTGGAGGCCCACGAGACGGGTGTTTCAGCCCATCGTCTTTTCTACCTCGCGACGACGCCATCGGTATTTTTAGGAACGATTCGCGCCCTGGGAGAGGCGGGTGTGGGAGCGGTACGGGAGGCACGCGGCCGGTGGTGTCGGCTGGTGATCGAAAAGCCCTTCGGCCGGGACCGCGCGTCTGCGGATGCCATTGGGGCTGAATTAGCACGATGGTTTCGTGAGGACCAGATCTTTCGAATGGATCATTACCTCGGCAAGCCGATGGTGCAGAACGTTCTTGTGTTGCGTTTTGCCAACAGGGTCTTTGAACCGTTCTGGAATCGGGATCACATCGAGAAAGTCATCATCCGGTGGTCGGAAGATTCAGGAATCGAAGGACGGGGCGGATATTACGATGCCTACGGCATCATCCGTGACGTTATGCAGAATCATCTTCTTCAGCTTGTCGCCCTCATGGCTATGGAGCGTCCCACGCAGTTCACGCCTGATGCGATCCAAGATCAGAAGGCGCAAGTGCTTTCTTCCATTCCACCGTTGACGCTGGCGGACGTGGCGATTGGCCAGTACATAGCCGCGGGTAACGGCCGTCGGGGTTATCGCCAGGAGCCCGGCATACCTACCGATTCCCGCACGCCTACCTATGCCGCTGCTGTGCTCCGGATTCCCCATCCGCGCTGGGAGGGAGTTCCGTTTCTGCTTTCGGCCGGAAAGGCTTTGGATTGCTCACTGAGTGAAGTGGACATCCGATTCCGCCTCGTCTCGAAGAATCTCTTTCAGTCCGTGTGGCCGCATCCATTGGCTAATCGTCTGATCCTCCGCATCCAACCAGACCCCTCCATCCGACTGACCGTTGTGACAAAGCTTCCGGCCCTCGAACTCTGCCTTTGCGAGACAGAACTTGATCTGGCGTATCATTCGACTTTTTCCGTGCCCGTTCCGGACGCCTACGAATGTCTCATTCTGGATGTTATGCAGGGGGATCCCACCCAGTTCATCCGGGCGGATGAGGTGGCCGCAGCATGGGATATTTTCACGCCTGTGCTGCATGCCCTGGAAACGGAACGGATAGAACCCGAGCCCTATCCGTTTGGCTCGCCGGAAGGCGCTGTGGCTCAGATTTTCAAACGTCAGCACGGTTTTCCGCACTCGCCCACTCGCAAACCGCGTTCAGAAACAAACAGCACGAGCGTTCCGCGGACCGTCCCGGATTGAAAAGGAAGAGGCACACGAGCGCTTCTGGGAAGCCTCGGTCGGACCCGTGGGGACGCTCTTCGTGTGTGACAACGCTTCGTGTGGCCGGTTCAGCCGGCAGCACGCGTAGTGTCCGAAGGAGCCGCAGAAGCCGCGCCGGAGTTGGAGGGTGATGTTGGGAGCGAGGGCGTCTTGGGTTGGGCGCCGTCAGACGAAGGGTTGTGCGATACGGGAGGGGGAGAGAGTTGCTTGGCCGTCTCGACACTTTTGACTACGGACGCGTAAATCGTGTCGACCTTCATCCCACGGCGGTACAGACGGCCAAAAGCCTCCGCATACCCCTCCAAAATCCAGATATCCGAGGCTCGCTGCCAGCCGATATCGGTACCGAGAGCGGCACTGCGCTCATACTTGAGTTTCTCAATGCACTTGATCTGGACCATTGTTCGCAGGTCCTTGGGGCTGCGAATGAGAATTTCCTTCAGCGTGCAGTATTTTCCTGGGACACAGCACCCCTGGCAGATTTCCTCAATGAGTTGACGATTCTCGCGGTAGGGATCGTCGCGATCCTGTGTTGGTTGTGCCGTCATGGCCGGGCCTCCATTCGGCATGTCCAAACGACAGCGCTTTTACTCGAAAACGGTCTTCTCGTCAATGCTTCTATTCCGTTTCCGTCGCTTGCTGTCTCGGCTATAGTGACGGTCAACCATGGCGAAGGGCGCCGTACTGTTTATTATTGAAACGGATGCGCACACGGACTTAGACAATGTGCCGTTGATCGCTCGATACTTGCGCTGGGCTATGGAACGGAGCAAAGAGGCACGTTTCTGGCACGCCGCGTGCCTCCCGGCAGACGCTGGCCGATGGGATGACCGCATGTTGATTCACCACGTGGTGGAGTTCATGCCCAACGTGCTGGCGGCCACGGAGAGGGACCATGGTTCTGCGAGGGATCGCAGCAAAACAGACCCTGCGGAGTCTATCCTTGAGGGGGTGTGAGAATTGCTGCGTCGTGGTGTTCCGGGATGATAACCTGTTCGGCGAACGGCGCCGGCTGCGGAAAATCCTCCGCCGGGTGGTCTCGGCCGAACCTCATATGCTCCAGAAGGTTGTGCGTGTGCCTCATGCGGAGGAACCGTTGGACTTATTCGACGAATTGGTTGTCGCGCTTCGACGCATGCCCCGCACGTTGTGGATCGGATGGGCGTTCCAGTGGGGAAGGGGAGTCTGGCGTACCGGCGTATCCTAATCCGGCTTCGCCGGAATAGGTTTTTACGGGAAATCCTGGATTCGCGCCGCTGCGGCGTACTGGCGTGACAGGCCTCACTGAAAAGGCGGCCGAGTTTATCGGTCTATCGGTCACAGCTTTGAAGGCACCGTTCCATGCGCGGAACTTCCTCCGGCGTGTCCGCTTTGTGTGGCACTCCGTGGGGAGACACCGGAGGGTCCAAAGGTTCTTCCCCTCCCAGATTCCGCACATTTCGGAGATTGTCGCGCCGGTTCACTAGACCGACTTTGCCCTGCTGTCTCTGCACGGTCGGGAGCTGCACGCAGGCGTCTTTGTCGAGATCCTGCTGGCCTTGCGAGGCAAAAAAGCCTCCTGCAGTACCTGCTTGGCTTCCTCTTGTTTCCCTTCCCGGGTCAGTTGGGCGCCCTTATCCAGGCGGGATCGCACGCTGACTACGCGGGCTTCCCGTTCCGTTGAATGCGATCCAGATACGTACGCAACGTGTAGGCGCGCGGGGGCCCGACGCTCACTTTTTCGGAGGGCGTTGAGCCGGCGACTTTAGGGGTCGAAACTCCAGGTGGCGAGGTGAGGGGCCTGGACAGCGGTGACGCTCATTTCGGGCGAGAGACGAATGCCGGGTTCGCGGAGTTCGCCTTGGGCGATCTGATAGCGAATGGCTTGCACCAGGTCCGCCAGTCCGGGGTGGAGGGTCAGCCGGGTGTTCCCCTCGCAGAACAGTACGGTAGTTTTTCATAGTGGAGTGACACACTGGGTCAGAAAAGGCCCGTGTAGCAGAGGAAACCGCGGCCGATCGAGGGACGGCGGCGAACGCGGCGCAGTCCCCGCCGGAC
>FWPU01003387.1_pt1 | contig 40366 bp, 28 predicted proteins | sample 2228361 | NCBI WGS metagenome assembly FWPU01 (sample SAMEA103939777, study PRJEB20133) | metagenome | reverse complement strand
CGGGGATGTCCAGGCCAGTCCAGCGCCAGCCGCCCCAGGCTGGGCCGCTGTCGCCGGGGGCGCCAGCGTACACGACCGTGTCGGTGTGGCTGTAGTGGGGCCAGCCTGCTGGCGTATGGTAGGCGTCGTCGGCGCTGGCGCTCACCTGGGCTTCCACGCTGATGACAGGCGAGTCCAGGACCAGCCGCGCCGAGGAGCTATGGGGCGCCGCCGCACTGGCAGTCTCACCTGCGCCTTCCCGCGAGACGATAAAGGCAATAGCCATCAGTACAGCGGTGATGGCCACTGCCCTGCCAGCGTGGGAGACCTTCGCCAGGCCGTGGGCTGCCCGACCGAGCGCGGTCTGCCGGTCTGGGCCTGAAGGATTAGCCCTAACCATGTGTCGGTTACCTCACAGCACTATGGGAGACTCGAACCATCCAGGCCGCGCTTCGGAGGTGCCACGGCCTCCTGGGCAGTTGCCGCGAGAGTATCGGGACTCTGGCAATAAGACTTTACCTGGTGACTGGAGGAGCCCCTGGTATTGCGGCTTCCGAGAGAGACGGGGCGGCCCAGCCTGATGACTCAAACCAGAAATGGAGCGGTGCGTGTGCTGTTGAGGTTGTGGCGGCACTCCATCGCTGTCTGAACGGAGTTTCCACGGCAGGGCATTGCGCCTGCGGGCCGGGACTTCTTGACAGTTCATCTCCTGATCCTTGCACCGGCGCCCGACCATGGCCCGCGCCAGTGCCACAATCACTCTTCGATGCTTCAAGTCCTTGGACGGCCATGACCATCCCTGAAGGTCTGCCTGCGCCGCGAGTGTAAGTACACTATGCCCTGCCTGTCCTGGAGACTTGCCCAGGAGCTTGTACCACCGCTCGACTAGTCCAAAAATGTTAGTCCCTAATTGGTATCACAAGAATGATATAAATGTCAACACGCATGATGCATGGGTGTATACACATACGTCGGGGCCTGCCCCACAACGGGCGGCGCCTGCATAGCTGTCCTGATGCGGCCGTGAGGAGCAGCACATGGGCCTGAGGCCGAGAGTACCGGACTGCCCTGAATACTACCGATGCCAGAGGGGCCAGGGGGTGGACAGGACTCCAGATGGTGCATCCCCCCTTGGGGAAGACCTGGTCACAGACTGGAGGCCCGTGCCCAGAGGTTCACACCAGGTACCGGAACAGCAGCGGGAGATGTATAATAGACTTTCAAGTCCATCAGTCCATGAGTACAGATTTGGAAGGAGTTGTATGTTGCCCGAGTACCCACAAGAGTCTGCTCTGATCCCACCTTATGGCGGAACCCTGGTAGACCTGCTGGTGCCCAGCGAAGCCGCCGATGACCTCAAGGCCTATGCCTCTACCCTCCCATCTGTCCAGATCTCTGAGCGCTCAGTCTGCGACTTGGAACTCCTGGCAACTGGCGGCTTCTCCCCACTGGACCGTTTCATGGGCAAGGCGGACTACCAGCGTGTACTTGGCGAGATGCGCCTTGCCAGCGGAGTGCTTTTCCCCATACCTATCACGTTGCCTGTGGAACCTGGCCCCGCCATCCAGCTCGACAAGGATGTCGCCCTCAGGAACGCCAAGAACGAACTCCTCGCCATCATGACTATCGAGGAGATATATGACTGGGACCTGGCTGAGACGGCGCAGAACGTCTTCCGTACCACGGACCTGCGACATCCCCTGGTGGCTGAGATGCACCGCTGGGGCAGACTGAACATCTCCGGCAAGCTGAGGGTCCTGCAGCTCCCCCGCCACTATGATTTCCAGGAGCTTAGGCTAACCCCGGCCCAGACCAGGGCACGGCTCGCCAGGGCAGGGTACAGGAACGTGGTAGCCTTCCAGACCCGTAACCCGCTGCACCGGGTCCACGAGGAGCTGACCAAGCGCGCCATCCAGGAAGTGGATGGCGTCCTGTTGCTCCACCCGGTAGTGGGCATGACCAAGCCCGGAGACGTGGACCACTACACCAGGGTCCGCACCTACAAGGCGCTCACCGAGAACTACTACGAGAAGGACCGCGTCGTCCTCTCGCTGTTGCCTCTGGCCATGCGCATGGCAGGGCCAAGAGAGGCGCTGTGGCACGCCATCATCCGGCGCAACCACGGGGCCAACTTCTTCATCGTCGGCAGGGACCATGCCAGCCCTGGCAGCGACTCCACCGGCAAGCCCTTCTATGGCCCCTACGATGCCCAGGACCTCCTGCAGCGCCACAAGGAAGAGATAGGCGTGGGCGTGGTCCCCTTCAGGGAGCTTGTGTACCTGCCCGAGGAGCGCCGGTACGAGGAGGTATCCAGGATACCCGCCACCACCCGCACCGCCTCCATATCGGGCACCCAGGTCAGGGAGCTTTACCTGAACAACGGCCGGCTGCTGCCCGAGTGGTTCACCAGGCCGGAGGTCGCCGAAATCCTGTCGGAGAGCTATCCTCCCAAGCACCGCCAGGGTGTGTGCGTCTGGTTCACGGGCCTTAGCGGGGCGGGGAAGTCCACCACGGCTGAAATCCTGACAGTCCTGCTCATGGAGCATGGAAGGCAGGTCACCGTCCTGGACGGCGACGTGGTGCGGACTCACCTGTCCAAGGGGCTGGGCTTCAGCAAAGAGGACAGGGACACCAACATTCGTCGCATCGGGTACGTGGCCTCGGAGATCGTGCGCCACGGCGGCGTCGTGGTCTGCGCGGCGGTCAGCCCCTACAAGGCGACGCGGGACGATGTCCGCAACATGGTGGGGAAGGACCGCTTTATTGAGGTGTTCGTGGATACGCCTCTAGAGGTGTGCGAGCAGAGGGACATCAAGGGCATGTATGCCAAGGCCCGACGCGGCGAAATCAAGGGCTTCACCGGCATAGATGACCCCTACGAGCCGCCCGACAACCCCGAAATCACCCTGGACACCGTCACTCACACGGCGGAAGAGAACGCCCGTGCTGTGCTGGACTACCTCATCAGCAAGGGCTTCGTCCGGACCCTGAGCGCCCAGCAGGCCCTGTCACGGGCCTCTTAGCTGCCCTTGGCTGCTGGTGCCACAGGCATCTACTCCACGAGGCGCTGGCTTCAGGCCCGGACGGGGCTACTCCTGGCCCCGCCGGGCCTTTTCGCCGGCGCCTTCTACTTCCTCCTTGCCCTGCTCATTATGGGCCCCCTCCTGGGGGGCAGGTACATCCTCACCCTGGACATGGTCTTCGGACCAGATGCTCCTTCGCCAGACGGGCTGCTGTACGGCTTTCAGGCGCCGGTGCTGGGCGCCCGCCTTGTGCCGCAACTGGCCATCGCCGGGCTTGGCTCTATTGTGCCCATGTGGGTGGTCCAGAAGGCCATCCTCGTGGCCATCTTCACCCTGGCCGGCCTGGGCGGGCACTACCTGCGCCCCTCGGCCAGGGAGTACTCCAGGTACTATTCGGGGCTGCTGTACCTGGTGAACCCCTTTGTATACGCCCGCTTTCTGGCGGGCCACTGGTACATCCTCCTGGCCTACGCCGTCGCCCCCTTTGCCATCAGGGCGTTCATTGACCTGCTGGAGCGGCCCGGGAAAGGCACATGGACCAGGTCCCTGTTGCTGGCCTCAGTGGTGGCCATCAGCTCCCACATCCTGGCCCTTACCCTGGCGGTGTGGGCTGTCGTCGGCCTGTTCCACATCATCGGAAGGCGCCTGCCTGCTCGGACATACGTCGTCCTGGCGCTGCTACCCGTGGGGTTCTTTCTGCTGAACGCCTACTGGATTGTCCCCGCGCTGTCCGCCGAAGAGACCGTCCTGGAGGCCATCACGGACAGGGACCTGAGGGCCTTCGCGCCCACGGCGGCGCTGGTATCGCCCTGGGTGAGCGTGGCCGTCATGTACGGGTTCTGGCGCGAGGGCTACCAGTACCCGGTCTCCATGTTCCCGTGGCTGCTGGCCCTCTTCGGGGTATTCCTCTGGCTGTCGGTGCTGGGCACCCTTAACGCCTACCGCTCGCGGCTGGCGCTGGCCGTTGTCTGCGTGGGCCTGGCCGGCTTTGTCCTGGGGTCCGGCGTATCGGGGCCTTTCGCGCGAGTCTTCGAGTTCCTGGCCCATAACGTGCCCTTCTTCGTGGGCTTCCGCGACTCCCAGAAGTTTGTAGTCTTCCTGGTGATAGCCTACCCGTACCTGGGCGCCATCGGCCTTGAGACGCTGGTGGCCGAGCTGAGGCGGCGCGATAGCCCGCTCCGCCTCTGGACGGCGAGGACGGTGCTGGCCCTGGCCTTGCTGTCGCCCTGCGCCTACACCTTCACCATGTTCTGGGGGTTCCACGGCTACGTCAGGCCCGTGGACTATCCGGAGGACTGGTACGCCGTGCGGGAGTTCCTCGCGGCCGACCGCGAGGATGCCAGCGTCCTGGTGCTGCCGTGGGAGAGCTACCTGGAGTATAGCTGGGTGCCCAACGCGGACAGGAACGTGAGGTCGCTGGCGCCGGCCTTTTTCGGCGCGCACCTGGTCCACGCCAAGGGCATCATCAGGCGTCCTGGCATCTACAGCCAGTCCTTCGCGCCAGAGCAGGACTACGTGGAGTCCCTTCTGGACGATGCCTGGAGCCGGCTGGACTTCGGGGCGCGCCTGCGCTCCCTGGGCGCTAAATACGTCGTCCTCGTGAAAGAGGGCCTTCAGAAGGGCATGGAATTTGCCTTCCTCTACGGCCAGAATGACCTTCAGGTGGTGCTGGACACGCCGACCATTGCCCTCTTCCGCAATCGCCTGCCAGTCTCAAGGCTCTACGTTGCTGACACGCCTGACCTGCCCGACGGGAACACGGCAGCCGCCAGGGCGGTCCGTCTCTCGCCCGTGCGCTACCAGCTTACTGGGGACCCGGGCTACAGGTACATGCTGTTCTCGCCTCCCAACCTGGACATGAAGTACTGGCGGCTGGAAGGGCAGGGGTTGGACCATTCGCCCTCCAGGATGATGGGCATTTTCGAGGCAGGGACGGGCGTCGTGGCGACTTACCGGCCCTTCTATGCCAACCTGGCCTGGTACGCAGTTTCGGGCGCGGCGCTGGCCGCCACGCTGGCCCTGGCTGGATGGGGCGCGGTCCCTGGACGCGCCGCCAGGACGTTTCGCCGCCCATTCCAGAGGGCAATTTCCAGGGAGTAAAATGGACACTATTTCACACGCCGGGCCGTGGGCCCAGGGCTGGTTGAAGCTGGTCGCCCTGAGTGCGGGCGGCCCGGCGCGGCGATTGAAATGATGGGAGTTTACGATGCTTTCCAGGCTCTCTGGCCGACTGCGGCGCTACGCGGGCTTTCTCCTGAGGGACGACCTGCTGCGCCACGGCGGCATGCTCACCGCGTCAACGGGCGCAGGAATGGTCCTGTTCTCCCTGTTCCACATCTACATGGCCCGCAGCCTCGGCCCTCAGGGCTATGGCATCCTGGGCGCTCTGCTGGCCATATTCTCTGTCCCGTCGCAGCTTAGCAACTCCATGCAGTTGACCCTGTCCCGGGATATATCCAAGGCCAGGGCGGCCCAGGACACCGCTCGGCTGGTCGCGCTGGTCTCGGGCTCTGCCAGGGTCTTTTTGGTCGCCTCGCTGGCCCTGTTTGTGGTCTTTCTGCTGGCTATCCCAGTGCTGGCGCGGGCACTGCACATCAGCTCGACGGTGCCGCTGGTCCTGCTGGCCCTGGCGACGGTCTTCTACATGCTCCTGACGGTGGTGCGGGGCTCGCTCCAGGGGCTACAGTGGTTCCGACACCTCGCCGTGAACCGTGCCGGCGAGAGGGTGGTGCTGCTGGTTGTCGGGCTGGCCCTCATCGCCATGGGCCTTCGGATCAACGGGGCAATGGCCGCGCTGGCCATTTCAGCCCTGGCCATGCTGGTGCTGGGGGCCATACCCCTGGGCGGAGTGCTCCTGAAAAGAACGGGGACCATCAACTGGAGGGAAATCGCCCTTCCGACGGTGCCGGTGCTCACCGCCGTGCTGTGCCTGGCCGCCATCTCCAACCTGGACGTGATAGTGGCCCGGCACTTCCTGACGCCCGAGCAGGCCGGGCATTATAGCGCCGTGAGCCGTGTTGGCAAATTCGTCTTCTTCGGCTCGGTGGCCTTCAGCCGGGCGCTCTTTCCCAAAGCCTCGGAGGCGCAGGCCATGGGCCAGTCGCCCGTGTTCCTGGTGAAACGCAGCCTGCTTTACATCGGCACCTTCTGCACGGTGACAGTCCTGGCCGCGTACCTGCTGGCCCGGCCGGTGATGTCAGTGCTGTTCGGAAGTGAGTACCTGGACGTGGCCTACCTGTTGCCCTGGTATATGGGCGGCGTCGGCCTGCTGTCCCTGTTCACCGTCATGGTCTACTACAACCTGTCCATCTCGTCCAACCGGCACCTGGTGCCGCTGGCGGGCGTGGTAGTGTTGCAGGTGGCGCTGATGGCGACGCTGCACCAGAGTCCGCTGCAAATAGCGCTGGCCTTCATCCTCAGCATCGCCAGCTACTTCCCCATGGACTTCGCCATGCACTTCATCTCCCAGCGGAGGCCTGCCCAGTTGCGGGCATGAGAGGAGAGCAAAGCGCTATAGCTTGCCCGTGGCGCGCAGCATGCGGATGCGCTGTCGGATGCGCTCCCGCTCGCCCTCGCCTTTGCTGACCGCCACGGGCCGCCGTGCCGCCTCGGAGTCCTCCTTCATCAGGGGCAGGAGCACCTGTCCGTCCAGGCCTTCCGGTACAGGCACCGACAGCAGGTGCAGGATGGTTGGCGTCAGGTCAACTATGCTGGCCTGGGCCACGGCGCCCGCCTTGAAGTCCGGCCCGATGATGGCGAAGAAGCCGTCCTCGTGGTCATGGTGGTAGGAGCAGAAGACCTTCTCTTCGGTGATTATGGGCGCGCCCGGGGCCAGCCTGGGCCAGTGCCGGTAGCCCTTGTGGAAGCGGACCACCAGGTCGCCGCCTCGGGACACCTGCGGCCCCCAGTACACCTCCTCGGCCTTCAGGACGCTCTCCACAATGGGGCCTCCTGTGGCCGGGTCGCGGATGGCCAGTAGCTTCCGGGTCAGGCTCTCCCGCAGCTCCTCGTACTCGCTTCCCGGCTCCACAATTCCCTGGGGGTCTCTGCCCTTGAGGTTGATGTATAGGGCCTTTTCGATGGAGAAGACTCTGGTCCTGGTCCAGTCTATGGCGTCGTAAATCTTGAAGGTGCCCGTCATCTTGCGGAACCCTGAAGGGAGGTGCTTGCGCACAAATGGCACGATGCCCATGAGTCCCAGCCGTCCCAGCCATCTGGTGAGGTCACGGTAGCGGGACAGCAGCACCCGCCTGCTGGGCGGCAGGTCCAGGTGCAGCAGGCCCTGTTGCATGAGCCAGTTGTGCAGGTTCAGGTTGGTCCTGGCGTAGCCGAAGCCGTGGTCGGACATCAGCATTACAGTCACATCCTCGCCCACCCGCCTCAGGAACTCGCCCACGATCTCGTCCAGCCGCCGGTAGCAGCGGGGGATGACGTCACCATACCTGCGGACGTCCTCGGGCCTGACCTTGAAGCGCTCTGGCTCCATCCACTGCCAGAAGCGGTGCTGCAGCCGGTCAATGCTGGTGAAGACCACCATGAAGCAGTCCCAGTCCTCCTGCTCCAGGAGACCCAGCGCCACCTCGGCCCGCTTCTCCATGACCGAGAAGACTTCCTCCACGTACTTGTCCCTGGACTGGTAAATCAGGACTTCCGGCTCGACCTTGTAGCCCACCTTAACCAGCTCCTCGGCCAGTTCCGGCGGATAGGTGAAGCCCCTGTGGAGGGTCTCCATGGGCGCCAGGAACCCTGAGACCAGGATGCCGTTCACCGGCATTGGCGGGTAGGACATGATGACGTTAATGAAGACCACCCGGCGCTGGGCCTCGCTGAGCATCTGCCAGATGGGCTTGGTCTTCATATCCGTGGACAGCATCAGCCGTGTCTTGTAAGAGCCGTCCTCCTTGCCTTCGAAGCCAAAGATGCCGTGCTTGCCCGGATGGTTGCCCGTGGCGAAGGAGGCCCAGGCCAGGGAGGATATGGAGGGGATTGTGGACTTCAGGATGCCGTGAGTGCCTGTCTGGTACACCCTGGCCAGGTTGGGCATGGCCCCCTGGGCAACGAGCCTGTCAATTATCTCCGGGACCGCGCCGTCCAGGCCGATGACCAGGACTCGGCGGCCGTTACGCGTCGCCATCGTACCTTCCTTTCACGCTGATTCCCAGCGGCCTGCGGGCCTGGGCGCCGGCCGCCTGCCTGTGTCTGGCCTGGCGTAGCCTGCGCCATACCTGTGCCCACGCGCCCGCGCTCCGCGCCAGCAGTGGCATGCTGCCCCCGGCTGCCAGGGCGATGAGGCCCGCCAGAGAGATTTGCTTTCCCAGGTCGAAGGCCCTCTGGGAAGTAAAGGTCAACTCCGCAGGCACCACGTCGCCGCCCGTGGGAGGGACCTGGAACGCATTCATGAGGCCGTAGGCCCGGTAGTGGGGCAGGGGTGCGCCCCGCAGCGAGACCTGCCAGTCCTCGTGGTAGGTGTCCTTGAACACCACAAAGCCGCCCTCAGGCGCGTAGACGCTGAGGCTGTAGCTGGAGGCGCTGAGCTTCTGGAACTCCAGGTTGGCCGGGTGCCCTTGGATACTGAACAGCTTTCCTGGGCTGTCCAGTGTCAGCCCTGGCGGCTCCATGTAGAGGACCGCAGCGGTAGTGAGGGGCTGTGCGCCCTTCACCTGCATCTCCACCGAGTAGGTGGCAGCCGCAAGCTCCACCGGGTCGGAAGTTATCCAGGTGTAGGCTTCCGTCTCTCCGGTGAGGCGGTTGGTGTACACGTAGCCCAGGGGTTGCTGGGCGGTGAAGGTAAGCTCGCGCACCTGGCTGCGCTCGGGGCCGGCGATGCGCGCCGAGGCGCTGTCGAACTCGGAGCCTGCCACCCTGAAGGCCAGCCTGTAGCGCCCTGGCGCCAGCACACGGACGGCGGAGTTGGTGATGTAGATCAGGGGGTCATACTGGGCCTTGAGCTCCCTGCCGGCCGCCGTGTCCGCCGGCCCAACGCCGAAGCCGTGGTCCCGCAGGTAGCTGAACTCGATGGGGTTCTCCGAGGGGTTGGTGGCCTTGAGCTCCGTGAAGTCGGCGGTCAGGCCATTAGCCACCAGCTCGGTGGTGCCCCTGGGCAGGGTGCTGTCCAGCGCCTGGAGCACAGGTCGGTCGTCCAGGAAGACGGTAATCTGCTGCTCGTCGGCGGCCAGCCGCAGGCGGTACCGCTGGCCCTGCTCGATGGTGGCGCTGGCGGCGCCCAGCACCACCGTGGACTCGCCCTGCACCCGCGATAGCTCAAGCTGGTCCGTGGCTGGCAGGAGCTTCAGGAGGTAAAAGCTGGCAGGGTCAAACTTGGTGAACCTCACGCCTGCGTAGGCATCGGTACTTGTGGCCTGGCCCAGCATCACCCTGGCCTGGAGCACGAAGACCTTCCACCGCTTGTCTATGATCTCGGCGGCGTTGTTGGCCAGGGAAACGTCCTCCATCTGGATCACCGGCGGCTTGCCCGCGATGAAGGACGACGTCTTCACGTCCAGCAGGTGGACTGGCACCGGCACGCCGTGGCCTTCCGACGAGGCAAGGCGCTCCGCCAGGGCCGCCGGCACTTCGGGGGTGTCCGGGCCGCCGCTGAAGATGAGGAACTGGGAGGCGTCCAGGGCCGTTTCCAGGCCTCTGCTCGCCAGGTCGGAGTAGTCCAGGACCAGGGTGGAGTCGAAGGAGAAGCCTTCGATGGCTGCCAGGGTGTCCAGGACCGCCTCGCTGTTGTCGGCCACCGCCAGCCCGACGTTCCTTGGAGCATAGACTTTGGGGAAGTTGAAGAGGTTCCGTCCGACGAAGGCCCTTTCCTCCTGGTGCACCAGCTCAAGGCCCTGGGAACTGAGCAGGCGGCGCTGCTCGATGGCGTTGGTGTTGGGCTGCGAGACCACGAACTCCGTGTTGAACAGGGACAGCTTCTTCAGCATCTCCTGGTCGAGGTGGATGACCTCGGGGAGCCTGGAGACCAGGACACCCTGGAACTCGGTGGTGGCGCTGCTGGACTCGGCCATCACGAAGCCCCTGGACCAGAAGGTGTCCACGGCGGCGATGAGGCGGGTGTCGTCCACGTACACCCGCATCTGAGGCCCCTGGGCCGCGACCTTCACCGAGTACTGCCGGCCCGGTACGACCTCCAGGGGCGCCGAGTCCAGGACCTGGGTCCTGCGCTGGAGGTTAGCGCGCCGGACCAGCCGCACCTCCTGGGCGGCCTCGTCCAGCTCGACGGCGTAGCCCTGGGTCGGCGACTCGCTGCGGAAGACGATGCCCACGCTGGCTGAGCCGTCCGGCGAGTCCACGATGCGGACCGTGCCTTCAAAGAAGACGTTGTCCCAGTTCCGGGTCACCAGGTCAAGCTGGGAGTCGGTCAGGGTGAGGGAATCGTACTGGAACAGGGGTGGGGAGTCCATGCCTTCCACCAGCGCCCGCAGGCCCTCATTGACCTCCAGCCCTCCGACGCGGAAGCCCGTGATGAGGGGCTTGCTGGCCACGGCTGGGGCAAGGTGCTTGCTATAGTCGGCGCTCACCAGCGATACATCGTCCACAACCCTCGGCCCCAGGAAGGGCGTGGCAGCCACGACCAGGTCGCCCCCCTCGTCGCGCAGGGGGGCATAAAGCCGCGCGTACTCCTCGGGGACGGAGTAGGTCTGGAACCAGTGCCTCTGCCCCTGCCAGTGCGCCAGCGCGGTGACGGCGACCAGGGCCACCAGCGCGGCCACCGTGGCAGCGGCGACTCGTGGCCCGGTGGCGACGGCGCCGAAGCGCTTCCAGGGGAGTCTGTTGCCGGCCCACCGTCCCGCCCCTGCCAGCAGCGCGGGCCCATCTTTTACGGCTGCGCCCAGCATCACCGCATAGGCCAGGAGGGTGACGGCCTCCCAGCGGCGGGCGATGCGGACCAGGGAGAACAGCGGGACTCGCTCGAAGAATAGCTGGTAGGCAGGAGTCTCTACCTGGCTGGCGAAGAATATGGCGGCCATGGCTATCAGCATGCACGCAACCAGCCAGTAGGAACGGCGGACGAGCGCCCACATAAAGCCGACAATGGCAATCGCCAGGTTGGTAGCAGCCATAGCTGGCGTGTCGAACAGGAACCCGCCGGCCGCCTTCAGCGTGATGGCCTCCCAGAGCGTCACCGAGCGCAGCGCCACCTCCTCCAGGGTGTAGCCCTCCTCGTCCGAGACGGTGGGCGCCGTGGAAAGGACGAGGCCGGCAATGTAGTAGCTGCACAGGAGCGCCGCCACGGCCAGGCCGGCGGCCAGCCCCGCTGCTGTGGGAAGCATCGCCCGGAGGTCTTGAGGCCCTTGCGCGTGCGCCAGCCTGGCTACGTAAAAGACGATCACGTACAGCGCGGCGCAGAGGCCCACGATGTAGGTGAATGGCAGGATCGTGGAGGACACGAAGGCGGCAAGGACTACGCCGAAGGCGGCTATGTTCCCTGGGCGGCTACACCGCAGCAGCCTGTCCAGCGTCAGGAAGACCAGGGGAGTCAGCGCATAGCCGGCGGTGAAGGCCAGTTGCCCCTGAAAGGGCGCGCCACGGTTAAACACGTACACCACTGCGGCAAGGATGCCTGCAAGGTGAGAGCGCGTGAAGTGGAGCACCAGCAAGTACATGGCCACCAGCGCCAGGAAGACCAGGACGCCCTCCAGGAGTCGCATGGCGGCCGTGTAGTCGCCCAGCAGGTTGGTGAGGCCGACTACGGCAAACTGGGTCCAGGTCATCCTGGTTGCGGGCTTGGTGGTGCCAGGGAAGCGGAGGTCGTCCCAGATGGACTGCCAGGAGCCACTGTGGGCTTCGTAGGCCGCGTAGGAGCCTACGAACATATCATGGCCCCGCAGCAGGCCTGGGGTGCTAACTATGCCCCACAGGAGCGCCAGGGCGAGGATAGCCAGCGCACCCAGGCTCAGGACCCTTTTGTCTTTGTACACCTTCTCATCCTTCCGTACCAAGTGCCAGGACGGGCTTCAGCCCCGACCAGGCGGCCCCCTGGGTAACGCTCTGGTCACGGCGTGTCAGCCAGCCGCGACCTCCGAGAGCACTATCCCTGCTGACGCAAGCGCCCGCCGTTCTCACGTCAGTCAATTGTCAGCCCTCGCTGCGCTGGCGAGTAGCCGTTGTGCGCCTATCAACACTGGAGTTATCACTCTGTGGATATCCTTCAATTATAGTGGGTGCATACCACATTTGGACTAGGTGTTGACGCCTAGTCATTTTTGTGGTATACACGTATCTTACAGTGCTTTTCCGGTATGCGGGCATGGTACGTTTGCATCCCGGGCCAGAATTGGGGCACCAGACGTTGAATACGCCCTGGTAGATCAAAATTGAGGGTGGCAGAGGGAGTATTGCAGGTTGCCGGATAAAGCCGGACTCATGGACCCGGTGAACTGCAAGGCCCTTCTCCTTGTGGTTGGTGTGGAAGCGGGCGTTATCTTGCGGCAACGCGGTGCTGGCCCCTGCTCAACCGCCAGGAGGAGTGCCGAGAGTGAAGCTGCTCTTAGTATCTCGTGGTGTGCGTCCCATCTCACCCAGCCTCGCAGGGGGCGCCGAGTACGTCCTTGTCAACCAGGCATGGCGCCTCGCCCAGTCAGGCCACGAAGTCCATGTGGTCTCTGACTCGGAAAGCAACCCTCACGGGACTTATCCCTTTACCCTCCACGCTGTAGGTGTCCCCATCTGGTTCTCGCGGTACTGCCGTGGTGCGGGTTTTGCCCTCTGGACACTCCTGCACCTGCTGGGCAACTTCCTGGCATTTGTGGCCGCCTGGCGGGTCCTGCGGAGTGCCAGGGGCAGCTTTCAGGTTGTCCACTGCCACGGCAGCCTTTCAGGTCTGCTCCTGAGTTTTCTGTTCCGGGGGACTCCCATCGTCTATACGGAGCACGACTCCACACCCTGGGCCTGCTCCTATCCTTCCCTTCACGAGCGTCTCGTCCGGCGTGCCATTTACAGGCTGTTCAACGTGGCGCTCTTCCGGCGCGCAGCCCTCACACTGGTGCTGTACCCGGAGCACAAGAGCGAGCTGGTCGCCAGGTGGGGCATACCTGCTGACAGGATCGCCGTGGCGCCCAACGGGGTAGACCCGCTTGCCTTCCGGCCTGCAGGCGATGAGGAAGAGAGAGCCAGCGTCCCTTACGGGCCTGGCTTCTGCCTCTTTGTGGGCCGGCTGGAGCCGCGCAAGGGTGTGGACGTGCTGCTCCGGGCGCTGCCCCACTGCGCAGTCCCGTGCATAGTAGTAGGCGATGGCCCCGAGCGGCCCAGGCTGGAGGCCCTGGCGGCACAGCTTGGGCTGGCCTCGCGTGTAGTCTTCACGGGGGCCGTCAGGAATGGCAGCCTTCAGTCCTACTATCAGAAGGCCTCTTGCCTGGTAATCCCTTCCCTGAGCGAGGCTTTCCCTCTTACCGCCCTGGAGGCCATGGCCTGCGGCGTTCCCGTCTTAGCATCGCGTGTCGGGGCACTCACCAGCCTTGTCCAGGACAACGACTGCGGCCTGCTCTTCGAGACCAGGGACTCCGTGGACCTGGCTGGAAAGCTGCAACGGCTTGCAGGTGAGCCGACGCTGGCACAGCGCTTGGGGGCCAACGGGCGGCAGGCAGTCCTGCGCTCCTTCACGTGGGATGCGGTAACCGCGGGCATAGTTGCCCTGTACCAGGGCCTCGACGTCGCCAGGGCAGCAGCGGTTGCCGGCGTGCCGGCCCAGGCCCCTGTGCCCGTCGCGCCGGAAAGTGACTAGGGCCATGCGGGCTAATGCCGCCTTGCTGTACCGCGCCCCCGGGCATGGTGTCCACGAAAGTGGGGAAGCTGGCTAACATGAGGGTGCCTCCTGTTGTCCTTATGCTGGTGGATGGCCTGGGGTACGACTTCGTATCTCCTGGCACGACGCCCTGGCTTGCCAGCCGCTCCCGTGAGTACCCGCTGCGCCCAATGCGGCCAGTGCTGGGCTACAGCGATTGCCAGCGTGCCGTGCTGTTCACAGGCGAGAGGCCCGACCGCATGGGGTACTGGATGCTCTACCGGTTCGCCAGGCCCGCGGAGTCGCCCTGGCGCTGGCTGGGCACCCTGTCAGCCCTGGATGACCTGCCGGCCGACCTGCCAAGGAAGGCCCTCAAGTTCGGCCTGAGCGCCAGCGTGCTGAAGCTGGCCTCCCGGTGGTCGCGCCAGGGCGACCTGGGTATCCACAACATGCCTTTCCGGGCGCTGCCCTGGCTTCGGCCTACTCTCAAGGACTCCATGTACTCCCCCGGCGGCCTGGGCGCCACGCCTACAATTTTCGACCGGCTGCGGGCGGCAGAGCTGCCCTTCGGCATCATCCGCAGCGATGTCTTCGGCACCTGGGACCTCCTGAAGCCGGCCGACCAGTTGCTTCCGAGGCTCCTGGGCCGCATAAATGGCCTGCCCGGTGACCTGGCCTTCCTGTACGTCTACCTGCATACCCCGGACATGTATGCCCACCGCTACGGCATCAAGGGCGCCCAGTTCCAGGCGGAGCTGGCCCGCGCCGATGGGGCCATAGCCGCTATGGTGGAGGCCATCAGGGACAGGCTTGGCCCGGATGCCCAGATAGTCATCGTGTCCGACCACGGGATGGACCATACCGAAAGGTCCATCAGCTTCCAGCACCTGGTCAGGCACAGGGGCCTTGGCAAGGACTTCGTCGTCGCACTGGACTCGACCATGGTCCGGGTGATGTACCTGAGGCCATCGGCCAGGGGTGCCGTGCGCGACCTCATCGAGTCCAGTGGCGCAGGGAGGTTCCTGACGCCCGAGGAGCGCCGCCACCTGGGGGTGGACTTCCCGCCTGAGCACTACGGCGAGGACATCTACCTCCTGGGGCCGGGCGCCAGCATCTACCCCAACTTCCACTCGCTTATGCGGCCCCTGGCCATGCACGCCTACCATCCCGATGTGCAGGACCAGCGGGCAATAGCCCTGTTCCTGGGCGACAGGGTCGCGGAAAGCGTCCACGCCCGGCATGTGCTGGACATGCCCGACATCTTCCCTGTCCTGTCCTCTGTCCTGGGGCTTGGGGCCCCGGTCCTCTCAGGTTAAGCCCTACTTTCCGGCGGTGAGCTATGGCCCTCTCCCAGGCAGCCTCCAGGCTAGAGACAACTCGACTCAGCGACCCTGTCCTGGGTGCTGTCCTTTACAGGGTGGTATCCACAATTCCTCAGTGCAGAGCTGTACTCCTCATGGGCAGCCGTGCGACAGCGTCCCATGCTCAGCCATCTCCCTTCCAGGACTATGACGTTGCGGTAGTGTTGCCGGCGCCTGCCGTGCCCCTGGCCATGCCCCGGCTGAAGAAGATCGCCGCCGAGGTGGAGGCGCAGTACGGGGCGCAAGTAAGCCTGAATCCACTCCCCGCCTTCAGGCTGCGCTTCTGTGGCGCCAACTATATGCTGCTCAAGCTGGGCCGGGAGGGTGAGGTGCTTCACGGTCAGGACTTGCTGCAGCGGGCCAGGGGCATCTCGCCCAGCTCCATCGGGCCGTGGTGGTACTTCTTCTTCCTGGCGTCCCAGGCCAGGCGGCTTCTGCTGGCTTACCCGGCCGGCCATTCGACCGACCAAGTGGCCTACGCTGCGGCCAAGGCGCTCCTTGGCTGCGCGGAGCTGCTGGTGCTGCGCAGCGGCGTGTACGACTCGCGCCCGGCCTTTCTCCATCAGGCCCTCCTGACGCTGGGGCGAGGTGACGTGGCAGCCGAGGTAGAGCAGGCCATCGCCGTCCTGGAAGGCAGGTCTGGGCAGCAGGCGGCAGTGCCCCTCTGGTGGATGGCGCGGGCCAGGCTGCTGGCCACCCTGCACCAGCTTTCCTTTGACTTCCTGGGAGTGGCGCCTTCCGACCGGCAGGGGTTGGCCAGGGCATTCCTGCGGTCTGGCGGCCGCCGGCGTCTGGCCAGGGACCTTCAGTTCGCGGCCCTCCTGGCCCTCGCCCGTCGCCCCGTGCCTCCGAGGGCTTTCCTGGACAGGCGGGGCGTGCCGGAGCGGGTGAAGCTGGCCCTGTTCTGGCTCCTGGGGGCCTGCGCCGCAGAAGAGGGGCCGGACGCGGCCCTGCTGGGGGCCGTAAGGCAAACTCTCTCGGGCGTGCTGCCCCTGGAGCGGACAGCCCTGGGCTGGGACGAGTGGGCTGGCCTGCTCAGAGCGGTCGAGAGCTATTACCCCTTTGCCTGCGTGGCGCTGGGAGTCTGAGCCGGCGGCTGCCTGCTAGCGCCGCCCCAGCGTGCGCCGGACCACGGGCGCCAGGCCCACCCCCAGCAGCAGAAGGAAGCTGACACCAGAGACTATCAGCCCTCTCTGGTATGCTCCCTGGGGCGTGAACCTCAGGCGTAACTGGCGGGGAGCGTCGCTGGCCTGCACCCAGAAGCCGTTGAGGGTGCCGAAGGTCCGCACATGGGCCAGCTCGCCACCTCCGGCGCGTCCCTCCCAGTCCACGTGAAAGGCCTCCTGGAACAAGAGCAGGCCGCCGACGCCCGGCGGAAGGGTGCCTTCGTAGGCAGTCGAGGATGCGCGGTCGAGGTCTATGGGCGTGGGCGCCTGGCCTGACAGCAGCAGGTCCACCAGCTCGCGGCCCCCAACCGTCGCCGCCTGCACCAGGGCCATGGCCACTATCCTGCTGCCCTCGCCGTGCACGCCTGCGAACACCTCTGTCCTGCCGCCTTTCAGGTCCAGCGGCCTGCTTATGGACCACGTAGTCCCGTCGTGCTGCGGCGTGGGCGAGGGCTGGCGTACTACCCTCTCGAAGGCGGGCCGGACCTGGGCGGCGCCGTCATAGACGGTGCTCAGGAGGAAGGCACCCTCGCCATTGGCGACACCTACTACCAGCCGGTACTGGCCAGGCTGGGCGGGGCTGAGCAGCGCGCTGACGCTCTGGGCATGGGGGAAGAGGTTGAAATGGTCGCGTCCCAGCCCAGGGAACTGGCTGACGGCCCTCTGCATGTCGAAGCCCTGGGCGCCCAGCGCCTGCCGCAGTGGCTCCGGGTCTCTGTCCGCGGCCACGCCGATATCCTTCAACACCGCGCCAGGCAAGTCAGCCGAGGCCTGTATTGGCCCTGCCTCTCCATACCTGTCGTCGCTGGCGGTCAGCACCTGGTTATCGTCAACGTAAACAGCGAACCTCTCCCCTTCGGCAACAATGCGGAGCTTCAGTCCCGACCGCCTTGCCTGGAACTCCGCCTGGGCCAGCACAGTGACGGCGGCCCCTGCATGGCGAGAGAGGAACACCTTTCCACTGGCCGGCGCGATAGCTACTGAGTAGTAGCTGCTGTCGCCCATGCCCCTGAACCTGAACGTGGTGCTGGGCAGACCGTCGGCCCCTGGTACAGGCTCCAGCACCGTCTCCAGGACAAAGTTCCTTGCCCGGGGAAGCACCTCCACCAGGTCAGTCACGTAAAGGGTGGGAGGCGTCTGGTAGGGCCGTGGCAAGACTCCTCGTGAGGGAGAGCCCAGGTCCCAGAGGTACACCAGCGGCGGCACCTGCGGCAGCGCTGTCCGATTGAGGCTTTCGGCCTGCCGTGCGGGCACCGCCAGGAAGGACGCTCCTCTGACCATCTCTTCTCTGACGGCCTCCGGGACGTCGTCGGCCCCCACAAGGCCTATCCGGCTTCGCCCAACCCCGTCCATGTGGTAGAGGGGCAACACGACGCTCTCAGGCTGGCCTACGAATATGCCGTATGCAGGGGCCAGGAATGCCTTGCCAGGGGCATGGTACAGGTTGCGATAGAGTTTTGCGTCGCCCCAGGCCTGGACCTCCTGCAGCCCGGGCATGGCCTCGACACGCCGGCGCTCTATCTGGCTGGTGTGGGGCTGCACTACCACGCTGCCCATGTTGAGCAGGCCCAACACTTTGGCCATCTGCATGTCAGGGTACGCGGGGCCACGGGTGACAGTGGCGACCTCTACAGCCGACATGACAGCGTCTACCCCGCTGGACAGGACTTCTACGTTCCCGGTCCGGGACTCAACATTGTAGGCGGTGAGCACCAGTTGCCCATCCAGCCAGGCGCGCAGCTCGCCAGCAGCCAGCTCGACCTCCAGGGCGTAGTCGCGGGAGGTGGCCTGGCCAATGAAGGACGACGCCAGCACCCTCTGTGCCCGGGTGCCCTGTCCCTGGAGCGCGGCTATCCTTCCCGTGGCGGGGAAGAGGGCAACGGCGTAGGTCACGTTGCCGCCTTGCTGCCGGAATCGGATGCTGATGGATCCCTCGGGCTCGTCCACGCCCACAAGCTCGATGATGGCTGCTACCCTGAAGTCCCCGACCGGCCCGCCTACTGGCACAGGCCGGGCGCTGAGGACGACACGGTCTAACTGGCCCACCATAGTTGTACGCAGGTGCTGCACCAGCCCGAGGACAGCGCCTCCGGTCTCGAGGCCCCCTGCACGGAACCCGCCCAGCGCCGGGCGACCGCTGACGCCAGGCCCCAGGGTACGACCGAAGTCAATGGCGGACAGGAATGGCTCGCCAGATATGCGCTCCGCCAGCAGCGGCGCCGTGGCGAAGGCCGTGCCCTGGGATGCCCCGGCCAATTCTTCGAAAGGCGCGGTGTTGGCCTCGCCCAACTGGTAAGGGGTCGTCCACTGGCGCAGCGCCGGAAGCTGCACCCAGATATTGCCGGTCACCACGCCAGCGATGCACAGCCCCGTCGCCAGGGCGACAAGCATAAGCAGGCCGGAGCCTGTCACGCGGCTCGCTGCTAGCTGGCCCGCACGCTTCATTGCTCCGGCCAGACCTAGCCCCAGCAGCACCGAGTAGGCCAGAAGCGCGACTCCCAGCCAGCGGGACGCGCCGCGCACCAGGGAGAAGTAGGGGAGGTAGTCGGCCAGGAGCCTGTACCCGTAGGAGTCCACTTCGGCGGCAAAGTAGGTCGAGACCAGGCCAATGACCACCAGGGCCGGGACGCGAAAGTCCGCCCACCAGGACGCCCCCACTGCCGCCACGGCTACTAGCGCCCAGCCCGCGATGTCCATGGCCCGCGTCCCTAGCTGGAAGCCTGGCAGCGACAGGGCAAAGGCCTCCGACAGTGTTGGCAGGTTTGTCGCCACGGTGAGCAGGTCGTAGCCGCCAGTCTCCTCCACCGTTGGCAGCGTCGAAAGTGTCAGTCCCCGGACGTAGTACCACGCCAGGGGCAGCGCAATGGCTACGCCCGCGACCACGGACAGGACGCGCTTGCCCAGCACGATGGCGGAGTCCTGGCCCAGGCCATGATGAGCAAGTCTCCCCATGAGGAAGGCGATGGCGTATACCACTACAGCCAGCGCGGCAATGTAGGTGAAGCCGGGCACGGTGGCCGTGGCCAGGAGCGCGGCGCTTAGCCCCAGGAGCAGCACTCGCCCGGGTCCTGGCTGGTGTAATGTCCGGTCAACGGCCAGGAACAGCCAGGGCAGCAGCGCGTACCCCGCCGCCAGCGGCAGGCCGATGCGCAGCGCGGCGCTACGGTTGACCACGAAGACAACGGCGGCCAGGACGCCTGCCGCCCGCGAGCGTGTGATGGACGCGACGAAAAAGTACATACCCAGGGCTGCCACCACGTTGAGGCCCCAGGCCAGCAGCCTCATGGACAGGAACAGGTCGTGGGTGACCTCCACAAGCCAGGTCAGCAGCAGCTCAGTCACCGTGAACCTGGACACGTGCTTGGGCATGCCGGGAAAGCGCGAGTCGTCCCAAAGCTGGTGCCACGAGCCGTTGTGGGCTTCGTAGCCGGCCAGCAGGCTGGCGTTCATGTCCATGCCCTTGGGCAGCCCGCCGCTCCACAGCAAGGGGCCGATGAGGGCAAGGTGCAGGAACAGCAACAGCAGGAAGACCGGGTGCCTTGCGACTTTCGCCAATCTAGCCAGAGCGACTTTCATAGGGCCCAGCACTCAGGGACCACCTCAGAATCTCCTGGAGACATCTCCACTCCCCGCCAGCCCTCCAGGTGGGAGCGGGCACTGGAGGGCAAGCTGACCACTTCAGCACCGTGAGGCGGGGCTTGTGTGACCCACCCCTAACTTATTACGTACATTCCCTGCCACTTGGGGCTGTGTGGCAGGCACCTGCTGGCACGGCCTAAAGCGCCCGATGGTGCCAGGCGCAAGCCCGCCGAAAGGGTGTGCCTGTCCCTGCCGGCTGTGGCAAAGGAACGGGAGGAGGCTCGGACTGCCCGCTGTGCCGCACCGGGGCACTCCAGGTCTGGCCACGATGGATGGTTAGGTGGGACTGAAGCGGTACAACTATATATTGGCGATACCTTCCAGCCAGCCGTGGGCAAAGTCAGGCGGAATTATACTAGGCCCCCAACGCCTGCTACAATGCGCCAGTTGTGCATTTACCAGGGTCCTCTCGTGTTGAAGGCCCGCTTTGTTGCCATTACAATGGCACGCATGCAGCGCAACTTTCAAGGCCCTTGACCTGCAAGGGACAGTGCACGTCGTCTGGTGCTTACGCCGGTTGCCTGCTGAAGCTGGCGCCGCAAAGGGCTTCGGCGCACAGCCAGCCTCACGGCCCCTCGGCGGCAAGACGCGCCATGAGGGGGTAAGGAGATGAAGTGCCCGCGCGAAAAGTACTGGTAATCGGTCTGGACTCGGTCCCGGCATCGCTGCTGTTCGACAAGTTCAGGAATGAGCTGCCCAACCTGCAACGCCTCGCGGATGGCGGCGCCAGCGGGGTGCTCTGGACCTGCGACCCTCCCATCACCATCCCCGCCTGGATGGTAATGATGACAGGCAAGTCCCCAGGCAGGCTTGGGCTGTACGGTTTCCGACACCGACGGAACAACTCCTATACCGACGTCTCGCTGCCCACCACCGCGTCGGTCAAAGAGCCTGCTGTCTGGGACATCCTGGGCTCCCAGGGAAAGCACGTCACCGTGGTGGCGGTCCCGCCCAGCTACCCGCCCAGGCAGGTCAATGGCGAGATGGTGGGCTGCTTCATGACTCCAGACACCTCTGCCGCGTACACCTATCCGGCCAGCCTCAAGCAGGAAATCCGGCAGCATGTAGGCGAGTACATCGTAGATGTCACCTTTCGCCACGAGGACAGGAATGCCATCCTGAAGCAGCTTCGGGACATGGCGGAGCGCCGCTTCGAGCTGTTCAAATACCTCATGCGCACCCGGCGCTGGGACTTCTTCATCGGCCACGAGATAGGCATAGACAGGGTCCAGCATACCTTCTGGAAGTTCTTCGACCCGGAGCACCATCTTCACGAGCCTGGCAACAGGTACCAGTCCGTAATACTGGACTACTACCGGCTTATTGATGCCAAGGTCGGCGAGATGCTGGAGCTTGTGGACAGCAACACTGCTGTGCTGGTGCTGTCCGACCACGGCGCCCAGCGGATGACAGGGGCCTTTTGCGTTAACCAGTGGCTGGCCAGGGAAGGTTACCTGGTCTTCAAGGAGACACCAGGACAGGTCATGCCCCTGGAGAAGGCCGGCGTGGACTGGGCCAGGACGCGGGTGTGGGCGTGGGGAGGCTACTATGCGCGAGTGTTCTTCAATCGCAAGGGCCGCGAACCCCTGGGGATGCTGGACGAAGCAGCCTATGAGCGGCTCCGGCAGGAGGTTGCCGAAAAGCTGAAGGCCATCCGCGGGCCACGGGGGGAGCGCTGGGAGACGCGGGTACTCCGGCCCGAGGATGTTTACGACCAGTGCAACGGCGACCCGCCAGACCTGATGGTCTACTTCGACGACCTGCGCTGGCGCGCCGCCGGCACCGTCGGCCACCCAACCGACTACCTCCAGGAGAACGATACAGGGCCAGACGACTCGGTCCATTCCAGGGATGGCATTATCATCCTGGCCAATACAGGCATCAGGGGGCAGATCGAAGGCGCATACCTGCCAGACATCGCGCCGACTATCCTGAAGCTGATGGGCTTACCAGTGCCGCCAGACATGTCCGGGAGGCCCCTTGTGTAGTCCCGCAAGCTTGTGGCAGCCGCAGCCAGCGGCGAAGAGCGGGCCTGCAGAGGCGGTCCCCCTGGGCAGGTCCAGCCAGGGGCAAACGGCTTTTCCCTTAGCAGCCACGCCTTGGGCCCCTGAAACGCGCTCTTAAAGGTATCCCAGGTTGCGCAGTCGCTCCTTGACCTTCTCCTCCTCTGCCGGGCTGAAGACCGCCTCGTCGCCCTGGACTACCTCCTCGAGCACGAAGGCTACATAGCTGTCCACCGACGGGAAGTCGGCCTCCTTCGCCAGCTTTTCGATCTTGAGGTACATTTCCTCGGGAATCTGGATGCTTCTCATGGGCGCCCCACTGCCGGGCGTAGTCATCGCATGCCTCCGTCAAGTTTACACGCAACCGGGGCCTCTATTCCGTTGCTGCACAAAGGTAGTAGTCTGTCACTCGTGAATTGATTCATGGTCTAGCCCCCTTCCCCTCGGCAGGCTCGGGGCAGGCTCTAGCCTTCCCCCAACGGGGGAAGGGACTATGTTCTCTCCCCCTGTGGGGGAGAGCTAGAGAGGGGGCCAAGCCTGTCATCAAAACAAAGTTGACGCAGTATTAGCAAAACACATGTGAGAAAGGGCAGAGACCAGGCCGTCTTTAGAGCGGTCCTGCTTGTTGCACTCCACAGAGGCAGGCCCCTCGGGTAGCAGCCACGCCGCCCGAGAGGCCTGGTTGCCTGTGGGCCTGCCAGCGCGTCAGCGCAGCTTTGTCTCGCCGTATATGGTCTTGAATGGGTATACCCGGAAGCGGAGCCGCAGAGTGGGACTCTTCATCTTCAGCTTCCAGACCTCGGTGCCATCGCGGGTGACTTCCACGGCTGTGATGGGAATGGATACCACGTCGGGTGTCACGCCGAAGTTGACAAGGGTATTGCCATCCTCCAGCCGGAAGGCGCTGCTGATGAAGGACGAGTAAATGTCAGGCTTGGCCCTGTACTCCCAGACTTTGGTGGCCACGCCGTCGTAGTCGTCTATGGAAAGCTCCAGCGCCCTGGAGTACAGGCCGCCTTCATCGGCGGGCCGGTCGGCACCGTTGTCAAACACCAGGATGTTGCCGTTTTCCAACTCTGAGGCGGTGTGCTGCCGGTAGAACTTGTCCGCCGGGTTGGGGAAGCGGAAGTCGCTTCCCGGGCCGTTCAGTATCCAGTTGATCTTCTTGAAGTCCGGGGAGAAGGAGACCACCTGGTTCCTGTTACGGGAGGATACTATAAAGTCCCCGCGCGGGCCGATCTGGATTGAGTTGAAGTGAGTCCAGCGTTTGGGGTCCTGGTTGGCCTGCCATACCACGCGGTCGGCAATAGACCAGGCATCGAAGGCGTTCCAGACCTCTTCCGTGGTGTCTGTCCGCTGGTCCCAGATGCGTATGACGTCACCTGTCACCCTGGTCTGGGCAGACCCTCCGTTGGCCGTGTCATCCACCACGCGAGTCTCTTCCGATAGAAAGACTACTCTGCCGTCAGGGAGCAGCGCCAGGTCATGGTGGGCTGTCCCGTCCAGGACGTTGTACACGAGCTGGTCAGTTATCTTGCCCAGGGGTGTAATCTCGCGGATGCAACAAGGCTCGGTGGGCGTGCCGATGTAGAACAGCAGGTTGTAGTTGGGCTTCTGCCTTATACCCTGGATGACGGGCATGTTGCCCGGCGTGGGCTCCCGGTTGACATAGTACCAGACAATCCTGGAGTCCTGGTCCAGCGCCAGTATGTAGGCGTCATTGGCGTCGCGGTAGTCCATCAGGACAAGCTCTGAAGTGGGCTTGCCCTGGACCTCGAACTCGATGGAGGCCAGCCCTGGTGGAAGCTGGCCCGTGGTAAATGTGCCGGCAGGGCCTGTGGAGGTGCGTCCCTGGGAATCAACGGCAAATACCCTGTAGTTATAGGTCGTGGAGGGGCGCAGCCTGACCACTGGCACCACGTGCTCGGTGGCGCTGGATGTGGTGGTCATCGTCCGGAAAGCCCCTGCTTGCGGGTTCTCGTACTCGACATAGACCTGGGCGGGCTTGTCCAGGGTGGCCTTTACCTCTACTATGAGAGGATTGTCCTCGCGTACCGACGCGGTCGCGCCCGTGACTGCCGGCGGCGGTACTGGCGTGGGCGTGGCGGTGGGCACGGGCGTGGCGGTGGGCCTGGGGGTCGCCGTGGCCGTGGGTAACGGCGTCGCGGTTGGCGGCACAGGTGTCCGTGTAGCCGTGGGCGCAGGGGTCGAGGTAGCCGTCGGCGTCGCGGGTACTGGTGTCGCCGTGGGCATCGCCGCGACGGTGGCCCTGACGGCCGCTGCAATGGTGCCCTGCACGTCCACTTGAGGCGGTGGGGTTTCGCTGCATGCCGCCAGTGTCATCAGGAGCGCGGCTACGACAAGGGCCAGCAGGGGGCCCGCCATCTTGTTTCTGGAAAGCAGGGCCGCCAGGGGACGGCCTTTGCCAGTCATTTATTCCATTCTCCCTTTTCTAGCTTCAGTTACCGCACTTCTTTACGGGCGTTACATTCTACGTACTGCCTGCGTAATACCAGTAAACATCAGGCAGGTGATGCTTTCACTTGAGCCTGACCTCGCCGAAGAGCGAGTCCAGCGCGTAGGCCCTGTAGCGCCGGCGCAGCGGAGGCGCGGGCAACTCGCTTTTCCACAAGACCTCACCCGAGGGGCTGACCTCTGCCAGTGTGATGGGGAGGGCCACCAGGTCCTGAGAGCGGCCAAAGTTGACCAGCCGGTTGCCATTCTTCATGACGAATACGCCACAGATGGAGCGAGAGAAGATGTCCGGCGTGTTCCTGTACTCCCAGACCTTGGTGGCCGTCATGGCGTTGAAGTCCAGGGCCAGCTCCAGCGCCCGCGAGTACTGGCCTCCCTCCGCCTCCGGCCTGGTGTTGCCGTTGTCGAACATGAGGATGTGCCCGTTGGGCAACTCGATGGCCGTGTGCTGGTGATAGAACCTGTCAGCCGGGTTGGGGAAGGTGAAATCGCTGCCCGGCCCGCCCAGTCGCCACTCGATCTCTCCCCAGCCTGGCGCGATGGAGAGGACCTGGTTCAGGTGCCGGAAGGACACGATAACATTGCCCCGTAGGCCCAGGTATAGCGAGTTGGTATGTACCGCCCTGTCCTCCAGGTCAAGGGTCTGCTTCAGGCCAGCGGCTACCTCGCTGAGGGGTATGTAGTCGAACATATTCCAGAGGAGGCGCGTCTGGCCGGTGGCCGGGTCCCATTCCCTGATGGCCAGCGCCGTGATCTCCGTGCCCAAGGGTATGCCCAGGGAGGCCTCGACAGCGGCGTCCGTCACCTGGGACACGTTGGAGATGTAAACGACCTTGCCATCGGGCATTAGCAGGAAGTCGTGGTGGCTGTTGCCTGCCTCCTTGGACTTCTCCAGCCGACTGGTCTCCTCGCCCAGTGGCGTTATCTCCCTGATGCCAAGCTCGCCCTCCATGAACACGATGTTGTAGTCGGGCTTCTGCTTGATGGCCCGCAGGTTCTCGGCGACGCCGTCAAAGTACCAGACGACCTTTGAGTCCCTGTCAACGGCCACTATGTAGTGGGCGTCGTCCTGGTCTATGTCCATCAGGGCCAGCTCGAAGGTGGGGGTGCCCGTGGACCTGAAGTCCAGGCCCTGCATGTGGGCTGGCAGGGCGCCAGTGGTGAACGTGCCGCCGTTCCTGGCATCGGTAATCTGTCCCTGGGCATCTACCACGAATACCTGGAACTCGTAGGTAGTGGACGGGCGGAGCCGGAGCACCGGGACTACGTGCTCATGGCCTACCGGTGTCCTGGCTGACCTGAACAGCCCAGCCGCCGGGTTGGCGTACTCGATGTAGACCTGTGCCTCGCTGTCCAGCGTGGCCCGTACCTCGGCGATAAGCGGGTGGTCCTGGCGTATCGAGGCCGAAAGGCCAAGAAGCTTGGGTCCTGGTACAACAGTGGGCAGCGGGGCCAGCGTGGCGCCTGGCGTAGGCGTAGCTGTAGGTGGAGGAGTGGCCGTTGGGCTGGGCGGTGGTGTGGCGGTGGGCGAGGGGGTAGCCGTCGGAACAGGCGTGGCAGTGGGCAGCGGCGTGGCTGTAGCTGTTGGCGATGGCGTGGCGGTGGGCTCAGGCTGGGGAGTCGCAGTGGCAGTGCTTGCCGCTGCCGCAGCGGTGGCCGTTCGCGTGCGCGCGATGGCGGTCTGCGTGCGTGCTGGCCGTGGTGTGATGGGCCTGGGCGTTCTCACTGCGGCCACGGTGGTCGGTGTGGGGTCATCACTCCCCGGACTGTTGCAGGCCATCAGGGCTGGCACAGCGCCCAGGACGCACAGTAAAAGCAGCCCACTTCTGTACACCACAACCAGGCCGGCGGCCTGCTTCAGCCTGACCAAGCTTACCTCCGTGAGAGTGCTGCGCCCTGACTACCTCCGCTACTCCCACAAAGATGAGCTGGTGTAGCCACCACTAGGGATGTTGCGGTATAGTACCCGTTAGGACGAGCGCAAAAGCTCATTGTGACTAGTGAAAAAGTAGTGTAAGCTTAGTCATCCAGTTTAGTCAACTGCTCCTCAACTTCGATTGACAATGGATTGGCCCAAGACGTGGCGCGGCCTGTAGCTCTTCGTCCTCGGATCAACGCAGTCAGTACCATACTGGCAGTAGCTGTTGCCCTGGCGCTATTGGCGGCCGCTTGCGGGACGTCCGGGCCTGTCACAACCCCAGACGTGGCTGCAGGCCAGTCCCCGGCACCCACGCCGTCGCCCGGCACGGCGGCGCCTGCCACGGGTATCCCACCGTCACCTACTGCTCAGGCACAAGAGGCTACTAGCGTCCCGCGCAGTACGCCCTCGCCCGAGACCAGGCCCAGGAACATCATTCTGCTGATCGGCGATGGGATGGGGCGCGGCCATATAGATGCGGCCCGGCTCTGGAAGTACGGCGCGGACGGCCAGCTAGCCATGGATACTATGTCCCAGCGTGGCGCGGTGACCACCTACTCGGCCAACAGCCAGGTCACTGACTCGGCGGCGGCCGCGACGGCGATGGCGACGGGCTACAAGACCAATAATGGCTTCCTGTCCATCGCCTCCGATGGGGCCACCGAGCTGGAGACGGTGCTGGAGCAGGCAGAGGCCAGAGGCAAGGCCACTGGGCTTGTCGTCACCTCCAGCGTTACCCATGCAACGCCAGCGGCCTTCTTCGCCCACGTGGACGACCGCGACCGGAACAACCAGATAGCCGCCCAGGCCCTGAAGTCGGGGATAGACGTCCTGCTGGGCGGGGGCCTGCGCCATTTCATCCCTGCCGACTCAGCCATGACAACCGCGGCGGAGCCGGTGGAAGGCGGCTGCCGCGGCAATCGCAGGGACTCCAGGGACCTCCTGGAGGAGGCCAGACAGGGCGGTTACTCGGTGGTGACCGACCGCGCCGGGCTCCTGGCCGCCACCGCGCGCCCGCTGCTTGGCCTCTTTGCCTGCGGCAACATGGACTTCGACCTGGACCGCTTGACGGGGGAGCCTTCCCTGGCCGAGATGACCAGCAAGGCCATCGAGCTGCTGGAGCGGGACAGGGACGGCTTCTTCCTGATGGTGGAGGGCAGCCGCATAGACCATGCCTCCGATGATAACGATGGCTGGAATGCCCTGGGGGACACGGTAGCCTTCGACCAGGCGGTGCAGGTAGCCCTGGAGTTCGCCAGGCGCGATGGCCAGACGCTGGTTATCGCCACCGCGGACCACGAGACAGGCGGGCTGAGCGTGCGGCGCCTCGTGCAAAGTGATGGCGAGTCCGGTACACCCATAGGACAGCGCTTCCCCATTGCTGGCAGGCCAGAGGAGGCCCTGGTACTCACCTGGTCCACCAACCGCCACACGGCGGAGGACGTGCCCGTGTTCGCATACGGCCCGCTGTCCCAGCAGTTCACGGGACTTATAGACAACACAGACATCTACCGCGTCATGGCCAGCGCCCTGGGCATTCCCTTCGTGGCCCGGCCTGTTCCCACGCCTGTACCTACTCCTACGCCGGCGCCTACGGTCGAGCCTGTGCCGGTGGAGCAGTCCTGCACCTCCAGGGTGGGGCCGCTCTCCGCCACCCAGAGTACCTTGCACCCCAATGGGGATGAGGTGCTCAAGATCGGCCTCACTGGCCATGCCAACCTATGGTGGATGGGAAGGAGTCAAGGCCGTGACAACGTGGACAGGGCGAAGCTGGTGGCGGGCCTGATGGACCAGCAGCAGGTGGACTTCACCGTATGGCTTGGGGACGACTTCAGGCTCTGCAACCAGGAGCAGCTTGCCAGGTTCGTTGAAAGCGCCAGGGCCTTCAGCCAGCCGGTGTACAAGGTCCTGGGCAACCACGACCTGGATGATGTCCACGGCGAGTTTATCACCGAGTTCCAGCGGGAGAGGTTCCGGCAGCTATTCGGCCACGACATCTACTGGTACATGGACGTGCAGGGCTTCCGGCTGGTCTTCCTGTCCAATGAGGTTGGGCAGGGGCAGAGCTACGTTTCGGAAGCCCAGGTAAGCTTCCTCCGGGATGCCCTTGACAAGTCGCCGTACCCTGTGCTCATCTTCGCCCACCACTCGCTACCTCTGGCCGGCAGAGAGCAGATGAGCGCCATGATAGGCAAGGAGTCCCTCAATACACGCAAGATACTGGACATGGTGAAAAGCTCCGGCAAGGTAATCTTCTGGGCCTGGAACCACCACTTTACCCGCGGCCTGCCGCCCGCACGGGCCGAGGGCATCGTAGTCCACAACCCTCACTTCATCACCGGCTACGTGGACGAGGCCTATGTGGACACGCTGGAAGCCTCCATTCTCACCCTAACGCCCGATAGCCTCAGCATAGACGTGTTCGACGTCCTCACCTCCAGCAAGCTGGAGTCCTACGTTTTTCCCCTGCCATAGCGTTAGCCGAGGATGGCCTGGCCTCCTTCTATCCTCGCGATGTAGCGCCTGCTGATTTGCCCGCGCGAATCACGTGCTGCCGTTCAGTCCGGCCTGGCCCCACGAGTACTGCCCTGCTTTGCCGGCCCACCCGTGCCCCCGACCGGGGCATGTAATTCCATCAGCATAGCTGTATGCCGCAGTCAGTCCCCGCACCGGGGTCGAGGCTATGGCGCTGCTCCGAGGCGACGCTGCCCCAAAGTACCAGGCCAGGCTGCCCGAAGTACCTCCCCAGCCAGCCACCGGACAGGTTACCTGAAAAGACAGGGGCCTGTTTCTTGAGGCAACCGGGGCGGCCTCTTGCCGCTCCATGTGTGCTGGACTGGAGGGCGTTGACAATGAGACTTCCTCTGCGCAATCGCTGGCTGCGTGGCGGTGGCCTGCTGTTGGCCCTCGCCGTCCTGATGGCGGCGCTCTTTGCAGACTTGTCCACTCCTGCGAGGGCGGCCTCGGTGAGCAATCTGGGCAGTGGCAACTGGTCTGACAAGTCCATCTGGCCCGGCGGCAGGCTGCCATCCGCCGGCGACGCCGTGGAGATCGCGGCCGGGACAGCCGTGACCTACGATGCCGCCAGTGCCACGGTGGAGAGGCTGGTCGTCAAGGGCACCCTCAGCTTTGCCCGCCATCGGGACACCAATCTGGAGGCTGGCTCTATCTACGTGGCGGCTGGCGGGCTCCTGGAGATGGGCACGGCTGATGCCCCCATTCCAGCCAGTGCCAGGGCAATGATTAGCCTGGCCGGCAAGAAGGACTTGGACAGCAGCATCGCGGTGGCCGGCGAGTGGCAGGTACACGGCAGCCCGCTGCGGCACGTTTACACCAGCCTGGCCGCCGACGCCGTGCCGGGGCAAAGTTCCATCATCGTCGAGGCGCCGGTGGACTGGCGGCCCGGCGACCACATTGTCATTACCTCCACCACCAGGCGGCCTTCGGACACCGAGGCCCACTACATCAAGTCGGTGTCGGGCGCCGAGATCGTCTTGCGGCGCCCCCTGGCCCACTGGCACAGCGGCACAGGGCCGGCGAAGGCCGAGGTGGCGAACCTGACCCGCAACGTCGTCATCACCAGCAAGGACATGAAGCACCGCGGCCACACCATGTTCATGCGCGGCGCAAAAGGCTCCATCAGCTATGCCGAGTTCGCCCATCTCGGCGTGCGCGACGAACTGGGCAAGTACCCCATCCACTTCCACATGGCCGGCGACACCATGAAGGGTAGCTACGTCAGGGGGGCCTCCATCTGGGACTCGGCCAACCGCTTCATAACGGTCCACAGCACACAGCACATCACCCTGAGCGATAATGTGGGCTTTGGCGCTATCGGCCACGGCTTCTTCATGGAGACGGGGGATGAGGTCCACGTGACCTGGGAGCGCAACCTGGGCATCGGCGTGAAGCCGGGCAGACTGCTGCCGTCCGACGACCGTCCAGCAGCCTTCTGGATACAGAACCCCGTCAACACCTACGTGGACAACATCGCCGTTGGGAGCGAAGAGGGGGACGGCTTCCAGTTCGTCCTGCCCCACAGGCGCATGGACATCCCGGGCTTTGGCCCCCAGACCAGCATCCGCAGCCTGGCAGTCCTGCGCTTTGAGGGCAACGAGGCCCACAGCAACGCCCTGGCAGGGCTTCGGACGTATCCCCTCAACCAGGACAAGTCGGACACGCCGAGCCTCTTCAAGGGCCTCACCCTCTGGCGCAACGGCATGGCCGGCGCGTCCTTGCGCAGCAACTACGCCGTCCTGGAGGATGCCCTCGCCTTCGGCAATGGCCTGGTGGATCTCGCCATCCACGGCCAGGGTAACGTGGTCAGGGCCAGCCGTGTGGTGGGTGAGATGGCAACCTCGTCTGGTGAGGCTGGGGAGATTGCGCCAACTCCTCGCGGCATCACTGTCTGGGGCCAGGACAATGCCATCGAGGAGACCACCCTGGAGGGCCACGTCGCCACGCCCGAGGTCACAGGCTCCGACATCAGCCTGGACGCGGATGTCCTGCGCCAGGACATGCTCAAGACAACGCTGACTATCCGCGACTCGGTTATGAAGAGCGAACGGCCCATTATCTTCGGCTATCCCCTGAACCGGGAAAGCAATATCAGAGTGTACGGCTACCAGCGCCAGGCCGGAGTGGACTTCCTGCTCTTCCGTCTGGATGAGCAGCCGCCGGTGCCGTGCGACTACTCGCCGGACCTGCACTTCGTGGCCAACCGCTGCGCCCTGGAGGAGCGTTAGAGACCAGGTTCCCAGGTGTGGGATGGCAACAAACCACGAGGCCCCTCACGCAGGTGGGACGTGAGGGGCCTTGTGGCAGGAGGATAGGTGTCAGAGCGGATGACGGCTGACACAGCCCCAGTATAGCAGGGGCAAAGTGGTCGTATTGCAGGAATCTGGTTTAGAGAGGGTGTGAGTCTGGTGGTCTTTGCTTTTCCTGTGGGCTGTGCCTGGTTGGCAGGAGATGGCCTCTCAGAAGTCAGGCCAGGCGGACTGGGCGTAAAGCCCCAGGTGCGTCCCGCCGATGACGTGGATGTGGGCGTGGGGCTGCGTCTGCAGGGCGTCGTGGCCGAAGTTGGACAGGATGCGAAAGCCGTTGGGGCAGTGCTGCTGGCCCAGCTCCACCGCCAGCGCCGCCATCTTGGCCATCAGGGGCCCGTTGCTCCAGAGCTCCACCTGGGACATGTGCTGCCTGGGCACCAGAAGCAGCATCACCGGGAACCAGCGGAGCTTGTTATCAAAGACCACCACCTGGTCGTCGCTGTAACGGACACGGGAAGGGAGCCGCCCGGCGATGATCTCGCAGAAGGTGCAGTGCCGGAAAGCCACACCCAGGACCTGCTAGCCGCGGCTGCTGGGCCTGCCTGAGGACTCCCGCCGGCCCTTGCGGCGATAGTCGTTGGCGTCCATGCGTACCAGGCTGCCTATGGAGGGGTCCTGCACCCGCGAGCTTATGGGGCCGGTCTCCCTGGTGAAGTCCCTGGTGCTGGTGATGACGGTGGGCAGCCTGGCGTCGTGCCTGTGGACAATGATCTGGTACAGCTTTTCCTCTGCCCAGGGGCTGCTGTGCTCTCGCCCCAGGTCGTCCAGGATAAGCAGTGGGGTGTTCTTCACTTCCTCGAAGATGGTGTCGTAGGCTATGGGACTGTCGGGGCTGAAGGTGTAGCGCAGGTAGTCCAGCAGCTCTGGGACGAAGACGTAGAACACAGGCTGTCCCCTCCGCAGGCGCTCCCCGGCGATGGCGACGGCCAGGTGCGTCTTGCCCGCGCCCGTAGTGGGGCTGAACAGTGTGAGCCAGCCATCGGGGTCGGCGGCGAAGTTACGCGCCGCCTTGTAGGCGTGCTCCAGCGTGGCCCTCTGCTCGGCGGACAGGTCGAACCCGCGCACGTCGAAGGACTCGAAGGTCATACGCTTAAGCATCTCGGCGGGCACCTGGCCCAGCCTGTGCGGCCTTTGCGCCGACACGCCGGGCAGCGCCAGCACCCGCGACAGCCCTTCGGCCTGGAGCCGGGCGCGGATGTAGGGGTCCAGGTCTTCCAGCCGGCTGGCCGTGGTCACCACCGTGGGCAACTGGGCGTTGTAGCGGTGGTTGATGATCTGCTGGAGCTTCTCCAGCGCCCAGGGCGTGGTGGTGTGGGTGCGCAGGTCGTCCAGCACCAGCAGGGGGGTGTTCTTCACCTGGTCGAACAGGTCGCTGTAGGATACCTCGCTGGTGGGCGCGAAGCTGGAGCGGAGGTGGTCCAGCAGGTCCGGCGCCTGGACGAAGAACACGACGCGGCCCCTCTCTATGCAGCGGTTGGCGATGGCTGCGGCCAGGTGGGTCTTGCCGGCGCCGTTGGGGCCGACCAGCACCAGCCAGCCAGCGGGGTCCTCGGCATAGGCGGTCGCCGCCTGGCAGGCCTCCCGGAACATGCGCTGGCCTTCCGGGTCGCCGCCGCGGCCCTCTGGCCGGAGGGTGGCAAAGGTGAAGCGGGCCAGGTAGCCCAGGTTGCTGTAGCGCAGGAGCCTGGTGGACTGCTCCTCTCTGCGCCTCTCCTCCTGGCACTCACAGGTGATGATGCGCCCGAAGTCGGGGTGGCCCGCCGGGACGGAGCGGGTGTACCAGCCGCGGCCCTGGCAAGTGGCGCAGGTCGGGGCCGGCGGCTCCGGCTCCACGGGCTGCTGGAGCTGCTCGCCGTTGGACGACCGCCTAGTAGTAGCCAGCCTTCTTAGGATATCTCCCAGGTTCTCCATTGCTCCGTCCCTCACGCTCCCAGCGCTCCAGGATGCGAGCGATGTAGCGCCAGTTGCGCTTGTTCTGGCCCACCGCTTCCCTGAAGGCGTCTTCTATCCATTCCTGGGGATAGCGTTGCTCAGCCTGCTTCAGCTCATCGGCGATCATGGGGCTGAGCATTCCAATGTTGTCCTCGTAGAGGGCGAAGATGTTGGGGCGCACGGCTGGCCCTTCCCACGGGTTGGCCTGTGGCAGCGGCCCGATGGCTACCTGGCCCCCGGCGATGGCTGTCAGCGCCTTCCTGTCGGCCTCGGTGTTGAGGGCGTAGAGCTGGTGCGTGGCGCCATCCTTCTGGACCGAGGCAGTTGCCAGCGTCCCGCGGCTGACAGCCCTGGCCAGGGCCTGCTCTATCTCCCCGGCGGGACTGGCGCCCCCAACGGCCCGCGCCAGGGTGCGGTCGGCCTGCAGCTCCCTGAGGGTCACGAACCTGGGAAAGCCCCGCTTCTGGTGGAGCAGCCATATGACCCGCAGGGTGCACTTGAGCTCCGCCAGGTCGTCTATCGCCTCCAGCAGGGGGCCAAAGAGGGGGCCTGGCACAGGTATGGAGCGCACGCCCCTGGGGAAGCCTTCGAAGGCCATGCTACGCGTACTCCACCGAAGGGCTTGGGCTCTCCAGCGTTGTGTTCTCGAAGCGGGACACGTCGCTGCGGAAGTAGAGCGGGATAGTGCCCACCGGCCCGTTGCGGTGCTTGGCCACTATGATCTCGGCGATGTTCTGCGGGTAGGGGTCGCTGGGGTTCCGCTTCTCCCACTCCTCACGGGTTATATAAACATCTTCCCGGTAGATAAAGGCGACCACGTCGGCGTCCTGCTCGATGCTGCCGCTCTCCCGAAGGTCCGACAGCAGGGGCCTGTGGGACGGGCGCTGCTCCACAGCGCGGCTGAGCTGGGAGCAGGCCAACACCGGGATGTCCAGGTCGCGGGCCAGGCCCTTGAGGGAGCGGGATATCTCGCCCATCTCCTGGACGCGGTTGTCAGTGCGGCCGGTGCCTCCTATAAGCTGGAGATAGTCCACCATGAGCAGGTCCAGGCCGTGCTCCGCCTGGAGCCTGCGTGCCTTGCCCCGCATCTCAACGATGGTCTGGACAGGAGTGTCGTCAATGTAAATGGGCAAATCGGACAGCATGCCGATGGCGTCCAGCAGCCGCCTCTCCTCGGACTCGCTGAGGAGGCCCAGCCGCAGGCGGTAGCTGTCCACGCTGGCCTCGCTGGCCAGCAGGCGTATGCCGATCTGCTCCCGGCTCATCTCCAGGCTGAAGATGCCCACTGTGAAGCCGGCGCCGGCGGCGTGCCTGGCTATGTTGAAGGCCAGGGTGCTCTTGCCCAGGCTGGGCCTGGCCGCCACGACGACCATGTCGGAACGCTGAAGCCCGCCGCCCAGCAGCTTGTCCATGTCGGTGAAGCCCGTGGGCACCGGGGCCAGGTTGCGCTCGGCCGAGGAGTGGATGGCCGCGCTCTCCTCCATGTAGGTGTCCAGGATTTCCCTGATGTGGACGAAGTCGCGGGAGAGGCGGCCCGACCTGATGCCGAAGAGTATCTCCTCGGCGGCCCTGAGGGCTGCATCGGTGTCGGCGGCGCCCTCATAGCCTATGGCCGCGATGTCGCCGGCCGCCCGGATGAGCTGCCGCATGGTGGACGTCCGCTGGACGATGCGAGCGTAATACTCGATGTGTACCGAGGTGGGGACTTTGGCCACCAGATGGCTCAGGAAAGCCGCGCCGCCCAGCTCCTGCAACCGGTCGCGCAGCGCCAGCTCGTGGGCCACGGTGACCTGGTTGATGGCCTCTCCCCTCTCGAAGAGCGCCAGGCACGCCTCGTAGCACCAGCGGTTCTTTTCGCCGTAGAAGTCCCCCGGCTTCAGGAACGAGGTCACCCTCGTGATGGCTTCCCCGTCTATGAGAATGGAGCCGATAACAGCCTCTTCGGCGTCCACGTCATGGGGCGGCAGGCGCTCTGCGTACATTGCTGGCCTTGACCTCAGACCGTCTCTTCCTTTGTCGTCTCACCCGCCTCGCTGGACTCACTGGCCTGGGCCGCGGGCTCGGCCTGAGGAGCGGCCCCCTCGGCCGGCTGGCTCTCGCTCTGGGCCAGGACGGCATTAGGGTCGGTGCCCGATGGGTAGACCAGCACCTTCACCCGGGCTTCCACTTCAGGATGCAGACGGACGTCTACCTCGTACAGCCCGACCTGGCGGAAAGGCTCGCCGATGGCCACGGCGCGCCGGTCTATCTCCCGCCCCGTCATCTCCGAGAGCTTCTCGGCGACGATGGCGTTGGTGACCGAGCCGTACAGCCGGCCGTTGGTGCCGGCCCGCATCTCGATGTTGACCTGGGCATTGTTCAACTGCTCGGCCAGCGTCCGCATGTCCTGGATGGCCTTGAGCCGGTCCTCCTCGGCCTGCTTCTTCAGGCGGTCCACCCGCCTGAGGGCGTCCTGGGTCGCCGGCACGGCCAGCGACCTGGGTATCAGGTAGTTGCGGGCGAAGCCGTCCTTGACCGTCCTGACGTCCCCGCCGTGGGCTACTCCTGGCACATCTTGCAGAAATACGACTCTCATCGCAAGGTAACCTCTGTTCTGGTTTTGATGAGGGTGCGGCCCATGCCGGCAGCACCCCAAGCAATAGAACGCTAGTACGACACCTGGAATTATAACACAGCTTCCTCCAGTTCCATAGATACGCGGGCATCTCGGCGTGACATTGCCCCCGCAGCCCAGGCGAGTCCCGCCTGGCGGGGCACTTCGGCCCAGGCCGCCTGACGTGTAACAAACTGGCCTGCTTCAACGTTTACTCTCGTCGGAGCACCGCTGGGAGTAGGCGCATCCCAAAGGCCTGGAGCAGCTAACATGACCAGCCGCCGTACCCTCGCTTTCCCTCGTAAAGCGGGAAGGGACTATCCCTCCTCCTGGATGGGGAGGAGCGGGGCGGGGAAAGTACACCCACCAGGTACAGGGTGCTGTCGAGCACTCCATGCGAGGCCACACCACTACCTGCCATGTCACGCCAACGGGCCTTGCTCACCCTCACGCCCCGGGTGTCTGGCATACTCAGCTTGCAGGGCCAGTGTGGCAGGCTGGGCCTGGATACCTCCCTGCCAGAGGAGGTGTCCAGGTGCCAGCGACGCCTACGGGGCGGGACATTGGGATGTTACACGGTACCAGTGTCGTTGACAAGGAACAAGATGGCAAGCTAGAATTTTGCCTAGCGTTCCCATAATTTCCATATGAAAGCGGTGTTTCCAGATGCTGAGAATTCGGCTTATGCGAGTGGGAGCTAAGAAGCAACCCTCGTACCGTATTGTGGTGGCTGACTCCAGAGCGGCGCGGGATGGGGCTTTTGTGGACCAGGTCGGCCATTATAACCCTCGGACCGATCCTCCGACGATCGTCGTCGAAGAGGAAAAAGCGCTGAAATGGCTCCGCCAAGGAGCCCAACCCTCCGAGGCGGTCGAGCGCATGTTCAAGAAAACCGGTACTCTAGAAAGAGCCAAGGAGACATGAAAGAACTAGTCGAGTACATCGCGAAGTCGATCGCCTCCCATCCCGAGGAAGTCAAGGTCACCCAGGAGGACGGAGACGGGCGAATAATCCTGAGGCTGGAGGTCGCCCCGGACGACAAAGGCAAGATCATCGGGAGGCAGGGGCGAGTTGCCCAGTCCATCCGTGTGCTCCTGCGGGTTGCAGCAGTAAAGCAAGGGACCAAAGCTGTCTTAGAGATAGTCTAGCTCCAGACGGTAAGAGGCCCCTGGACTCAGGGGCCTCTTATTGAAAGCCACCATGTCCACAGCCTCAAAGTGAAACGAGAAGAGTCCACGGATGCTGAGGGACCTGTAATAGTAGGGCGTATCTCAGCGCCGTGGGGCGTCAGAGGCGAGCTACTGGTAGAAGTCCTCACGGCTCTTCCCCAGCGTTTCTCTCCAGGGAACATCGTTTACCTTGAGGGGCGACCTGTGCGCGTTGAAAGGTCGCGGCCCCTCAGGGGACGCCTGGTGGTCAAGCTAGACGCCGTCGGCGACCGGACTACGGCGGAGCGCCTGCGCGGCAAGCCGCTTACGGTGCCCAGGGCCAGCGTGATGCCGCTGCCCGAGGGGACTTACTACCACTTCCAGGTCCTGGACATCTCGGTCTGGACCGACCAGGGGGAGTACCTGGGCGAGGTGAAGGAAATCCTCAGCACTCCGGGCAACGACGTGTACGTGGTGCGCGGGCCAGGCGGGCGGGAAGTGCTCGTCCCTGCACTCCAGGGCGTTATCATTGAGGTCAGGCCGGACGAGGGGCGGATGGTGGTGCGGCTGCCAGAGGAGATTTGAGGCGGGACCCCGCTCCCGATGGCGGCTGCCCAGGAAGGCGTATCGTCGCCGTCCGGGCCTTCTGGTGCGGATATGCGCCTTTTTGACCATCCTGGAGGCGCATGTTAGAATTGGCTATGGGACTGTCATCGCAGTTTCAGGAGTCCTTGCCATGTCGGGTCATTCCAAGTGGGCAACTATAAAGCATGCCAAAGCTGCTACCGATGCCCGGCGCGGTCAGCTATTTACCAAACTCACTCGCGAGATTATAGTAGCTGCCCGCCAGGGAGGGGGTAATCCCGAGACCAATTTCCGCCTGCGCATGGCCATCCAGAGGGCCAAGGACAACAACCTGCCCATGGACAACATCGAGCGCGCTATCAAGAAGGCCACGGGCGCGCTCTCCGACCAGGACCGCCTGGAAGAGGTCAGGTACGAGGGCTATGGGCCAGGCGGCGCGGCTATCATCCTTCAGGCCCTGACCGACAACCGCAACCGCACGGCATCGGAGGTGCGCTCTACCTTCACCAAGTCAGGCGGCAGCCTGGCTGAGGTAGGAGCAGTAGCCTGGCAGTTTGAGCAGCGGGGGCTGATCATCGTCGAGGCGGACCAGGACAGAAGGGAAGAGTTGGCGCTGCTGGCCATAGACGCCGGGGCCGACGACTTCGACGCCTCGGACTCGGTCCTGGAGGTCTACGTGGCGCCGGACAAGCTGGAGCAGGTGCGCAAGGCCCTGGCAGAGCACGACGCCAACATCCGCTCCGCCGAAATCTCCCTGGTGCCCAAGACCACGGTCCTTCTGGACGAAAAGGCCGCGCTCCAGACCCTGCGCCTCCTGGACCGGCTGGAGGAGCTGGACGATGTCCAGAAGGTCTACTTCAACGCTGACTTCCCCGACGAGGTAGTGCAGCAGTACCGACGCGAGTCGCAGTAGCAGCCTCCAGGGTGTCGTCACGCTCAGGGCCGGGCACAGCCGCTGTCAGCACCACGTCCAGGGGTGGCAGAGTGCGCATTCTGGGGGTTGATCCCGGCACGTTGCGCATGGGCGTCGGTGTTGTGGACGCTCAGGAAGGCAAGCTTGCCGCCGTGTACTATGACGTTCTCGCATGTAGCCGCAAGGCATTGCCATCCCGGCGGCTCTATGACCTTTACCAGGGAATCGTCAAAGTGATCGAGGCATGGTCGCCCGACGAGGTAGCCATCGAGGAGCCTTTCGTGGCACGCAACGTCCGCTCCGCCATGGCAGTTGGGCAGGCACAGGCCGTCGCCATGCTGGCGGCGGCCCACTTTGGCCTGCCAGTCTCCACCTATTCGCCGCCAGAGATAAAGCAGGCCGTGACGGACTTCGGCGGCAGCGCCAAGTCCCAGGTCCAGGAGATGGTGAGGCTGCTCCTGGGCCTTCCTGACCTGCCGCAGCCAGACGACGCGGCCGACGCGCTGGCCGTGGCCATATGCCACATTAACGCCAGCAGGGCGCAGCAGCTCGAAATGGAAGAGTAGGCCGCCGGGACAGGACATGATAACTTCCGTTAGAGGCACTCTGGAGAAAATCGGGCCGGCGTGGGCAGATGTCTCCCTGGGCGGCGTTACCGTGAGGGTAAACGTGCCGCCCTCGGAGGTGGAGCGCCTGGGCGGCCTGGGCGACCAGGTCAGGCTGTTCACGTCCCTCCAGGTGCGCGAGGACAGCCTCGCCCTCTACGGCTTCCTCACCGAGGAGTCGCGCCAGGCTTTCGAGGCCCTGCTGGGAGTAAATGGCATCGGCCCGAAGCTGGCGCTCAGCGTGCTCTCGGCGTTGACGCCGGATGAGCTGGCTTCTGCCGTGGCCTCGGAGGATGCCGACGCCTTCAAGGGGATACCCGGCGTAGGGAAGAAGACCGCCAGCCGCGTTATTCTGGAGCTGAAGGGCAAGCTGGGCAAAGACTGGACTGTCGAGCCTGCCGGCCCCGGGCAGGGCGAGGTCATCGAAGCCCTGACCGCCCTGGGGTACACGCTGGCCGAGGCGCGGGAGGCCGTGTCCAGCCTGCCGGCCAGCACGCCCATGACCCTCGAAGAGAAGGTCAGGCTGGCCCTCCAGCATATAGGAGGGCACTAGCGCTGCCATGGCCTCCAGCTATGACCAGTGGGCCGAACTCTACGACTCCATCTACTCCTACGTCCGCGACGACATTCCTTTCTACGTCGAGGAGGCGGTGCGCTCTGGTGGGCCTGTCCTTGAACTGGGGTGTGGCACTGGCCGGGTATCCATACCTATAGCCCAGGCCGGCGTGGACATCGTTGGCCTGGACTTCTCGCCGGCCATGCTGGATGTGGCCCTCAGCAAGCTGCTGGCCCTGGAGGAGTCCCATGGCACCCTGACGCTGGTCCAGGGGGACATGCGTGACTTCACCCTGGACCAGAAGTTCAAGCTGGTCATCATTCCCTTCCGTGGCTTCCTCTCCCTTCTCACCGTCGAGGACCAGGCCAGGACGCTGCTAAACATCAAGCGGCACCTGGCCCCCGGCGGCAGGCTTGTCTTCAATATCTTCGTGCCCGACCTGGACATGCTGGTGCAGGAGGGCGACGTGGCCTATCACCTGCGGGACGTGGCCGACCCGGAAACCGGTCGGCGGTTTGTGCTCTGGCACCAGAGCAGCTACGACAACTTCAATCAGATCATCACTGCCCGCATCATCGCCGACGAGCTGGACAAGGAAGGCGTGGTCATCAGGCGCGTCTACCGCGACTTCCAGTTGCGCTATGTCCACCGCTGGGAGATGCAGCACCTCCTGAGGCTGTGCGGCTACGATATCCTCGACCTCTACGGCAACTTCTACAGGTCACCCTTCGATGAGACCAGCACCGAGATGGTGTGGATTGTTGCGCCCCGCGCTAGCCATTCCCCCCGCCCCTGAAGGCCGTCGCCTACCCGTCCTGGCCCGCACCAGGCCCTTGCTCTCGGCTCCATAGGCAAGGCTGCGGTGTCCCGCCCGCCCACAAGTGCTTGGCCCCGTGTTGGGGCTGGGCCACGGGG
>FWPU01003386.1_pt1 | contig 40409 bp, 41 predicted proteins | sample 2228361 | NCBI WGS metagenome assembly FWPU01 (sample SAMEA103939777, study PRJEB20133) | metagenome | reverse complement strand
ACGCTGAGGCCTCACTTGCTTCAGGTTGCGACGCCACACGCGTTGGTTTTGCCAAAGTCCAGCCAGGTTTTAACCGTGCTCATCGCACCGGTGCTATCACAACGCAAAATTTTCAACTTTTTCTGGCTTTTCTCAGCGGTCTCTGCGCCTTGCGGTGGAAACTGGCGCCCTGTACGTCACCTAGCCACCTGACACTTTCTTCCGAGGCAAGGTAAGAGTCCCTTTAATTGCTACAGATGTAGCAGTGGAGAAGTTCAAAGAATTTATGGTTACCTGTTGGACGTAGAGAGGACGGCACTTTGTAGCCAAAAAGGACTGCTGGATAAAGGAGGCCGTTCACCAACACTTAACAGGGAGACTACCCGCTGGCTGGTGGCGGTAAAGTAAATCTGTTCGCCATTGGAGCGATACCGTCCGAACAGGCGACCTTCCGTTGTCAGAGAGCTCACCGCCAGGACCAATGCTACGCAAAGTACCAGGACCAGGCCAACCACCAGCCCGGCGCCAACTATCAGAATCCACCGCGACTCAGCTCGCATGCTTGTGCCTCCGCGTCTTATCTTTCGGCTGCCGGCTGGAGGCTCTCACCGCAGTAGGGGCAAAGCCGCCAGTCAAGCTGCACTGCCTGACCGCAGTTGGGACAGGTCTGCACAGAGGGAGGTGCAGGAGGGGGCACCGCCCCCGGCCCACTCACCCCCCGAGCCAGCCACACGGTACCCAGGATGAGCAGGATAAGCAAGCCCAACGGCAACGCCATGGCTGTAAGCATGAGCAACCAGCTCAAAACTCCGTATCGGAGAGCCCAACCGCCCATCATGCCGGGACCCATCATCCCCCAGCCGCCGAAGAGAAAGGGCAGGAAGGCGATGCCCAGCACGAACACCACCAGCACCACGGCCGCGAAAACGACCACCTGGGTCCAATTGATTTGGTTCATTGGAAACACTTCCTCTGCGGTTCTCTAGCCCAGCAACCCCTCCATGCGAGCGCCATTGGCTGCAAAACCCAGAAGAACCTCTTCGCGGCATGGCAGTCAGGTCAGTGGGCTGGGTGTAAATGACGACCTTATTCTCCTTGTTGACCAAACAGCCTGTTGAGCATGGCTCCTCTCCCTAGCTTTCCAACAGCCGTTCTAGCTTGGGTCGGTCGAAGCCCACCACGACCTGACCGTCAATCACCGTCACCGGCGTCGTCATCACCCCCAGCGCCTCCAGCTCCATCAGGGCTTCTGCATCCTGGGAGACGTCGCGCTCGGTGAATTCAACGCCTTTCTGTGAAAGAAACTCTTTCACCTTGGCACAAAACATTCAACCAGGTTGAGTGTAGACGAGAACCTTTTCGACAGCCATGGTCATCTCCTTCCGGCATCCCCAGGCGATGTAGAGGATCCCTCCCAGCCACTCCTCATAGCGAAAGTCTTCGGTCAAGGCCTGCAGCGTTTCCCATGGCCGCGCAGCCCAATACCTGCCGCGCACGGCCGGGGGCATCCATGGGTCCCCCACCCAGCGCAGCGAGGGGTTCAGTGCCCGGCCATACCAGCGGTCCACCTGGCGGGCGTCGCCAATGAGGATGCGGCCACCAGGGCGCACCATAGCCACCATGGCTTGCACCACCGCATCTGGGTCGGGCATCAGGCCAATGGCCAGGGTGCACAAGGCCACATCCACCGGCTCGGCCAGCCGGAAGGTGGAGACGTCGGCTTCGATGAGGGTAACATTGGTCCATCCGTGGGCAACTATTTTCTTGCGGGCCTCAGCCAGCATGGCCGGCGAGAGGTCCACGCCGATGAGTCGTCCGCTGGGGCCGATGGCCTCTTCCAGGGCAGGGAAGTTGAGGCCGGTGCCGCAGGCCAGGTTCAGCACGGTGTCGCCGGGGCGCGGGCCCAGACGCGTGACGAGACGCCGCCGCAGCCGGGGTTCCAGTCCCAGCGTCACCGCCCGGGTGAAGAGGTCATACCAGCGAGCGCCTCGGGCGTAAATAGCCCGCATTTGCTCTTGAATTGAGGTCATCGCAAACCACCTTCGCGGAGGCCTACATCCCGGAAGACGTAGGTGTCAGTTCCACAAAATTGGCCTTGAGGCTGAGGGTCACCTCCGGCCGGGCCGGGTCATTGGTCTTGACGTGAAATAGAAAGTGATGTGGGCCACCCATTCCCGCGTGCATGTGGAGGTGAATCATGATGTAGCCCATTTCACCCGGCTGCAGGGTCGTCGCACCGACGACCGGGCGGGGCGGTCAACAACCCGCCAGGGTTTCCACCTCGGGCTCCTCCTCCACGATCAGAGGGGCATCCCCGATGTTGTGATAGACAAAGTGGACCATGAACATCTTGTCTACGGGCAGGTCGCCCAGGTCGAATTCCTCGCGTTCAAAAACGATGCGTGGGCTGTGGGCGACATCCTTGGGCGTCGGCGTGGGCGCTGGAGCAGAGGCGGCAGGGGCGACCGGCTGGTCGCCCCCGCCCCCTGCGCAGCCAATGACGCTCAGTGCCACGAGCGCCCACAGGAGCCACCAGCTCCGGCGCAATAGCTGGGCCGTCATCGTATCCCTCCTGGTTGGGTCCTCAAGTAGCCTGACTATGCAGCAACCTGAGCCGGTCGGCCTACCCCTTCAGGCTCCGGGGTTTGGGCGCCTCCCGGAGATAGCCAGGTCGGATGTCCACCTTGCGCAGCCGGTTGGCATTGGTGACCACCGTGGTGGATGACGTGGCCATGGCGATCTCCGCCAACACCGGGTGCATCCAGCCAATCACCGCCAGCGGGATCATGGCCACGTTGTAGAAGAAGGCCCAGAAGAGGTTCTGCTTTATCTTGCGGAAGGTGGCCCGGCTCAGTTTGATGGCGCTGACCACGCCCGACAGGTGACCGCTGACCAGGGTGACGTCCGAGGCCTCGATGGCAATGTCGGTGCCGGTGCCGATGGCCACCCCCACGTTGGCCTGGGTCAGGGCTGGCGCATCGTTAATCCCGTCGCCCACGAAGGCCACCAGGCCGAAGCGCTCCTGCAGCTTCTGCACCTCGGTCACCTTGCCGTCGGGCAGGACTTCGGCCAAGACGTGGTCAATGCCTACCCTGCGGGCGATAGCCTCGGCGGTGCGCCGGTTGTCGCCAGTGATCATCGCCGTCCCCAGGCCCATGCGGCGTAGCTCCTCGATGGCGGCCACTGAGTCCTCCTTCAGCGTGTCGGCCACCGCCACCACCCCGGCCAGCGTCCCGTTGATAGCAACCAGCATAGCCGTCTTGGCTTCTTCTTCCAGCCGCACCAGTTCCACCTCCAGCGGAGCCGGGTTCAAACCATGCTCCGCCATCAGCCGCCGCGAGCCCACCAGCACCCGGTCGCCGTTTACCGAGGCCATGACCCCCTTGCCACGCACCGCCTGGAACTCCAGCGGCTCTGCCAGCTCTAGCCCCTGGGCTTCCGCCTTCTCGACGATAGCTCGTCCCAGGGGATGCTCGCTGCCCCGCTCGGCCGATGCCGCTACCTGTAGCACGCTCCGCTCATCAAAACCGTTCACCGGAACCACGTCGGTCACCTCCGGCCTGCCCTTGGTGATGGTCCCCGTCTTATCGAAGATGACGATCTTGACGTCCTTCAGCGTCTGGATGGCCTCGCCGGAGCGGATGAGAATTCCGTTCTCGGCACCCATCCCGCTCCCCACCATCAGCGCCGTCGGCGTGGCCAGCCCCAGGGCGCAAGGGCAGGCGATGACCAGCACCGCTACCATGGAGACGATGGCCAGGGTTACCACCCCCAGGTCAGCATTTACCCAGGGCAGGAAGGTGCCGGCTTGCACCAGCGGACGCATCACGTCGGGGAAGAAGATCCAGGCCAGCAGGGTGAGCACCGCGATGCTGATGACCACGGGCACGAAGATCCCTGTCACCCGGTCGGCAAACTCCTGGATGGGCACCTTTGAGCCCTGGCACTCCTCCACCAGCTTGATCACCTGAGAGAGGAAGGTATCTTTCCCCACCTTGGTGGCCTTCACCTTGAGGAGCCCTTCCTGGTTGACCGTAGCGCCGATGACCTCGTCGCCGGGATGCTTGTTGACGGGCATGGACTCGCCGGTGGCCATGGACTCGTCCACGGCGCTATCCCCTTCCAGCACCACGCCGTCGGTGGGGATCTTCTCCCCTGGGCGCACGATCATCACATCACCCACTCTCACCTTCTCGATGGGTACTTCAATCTCCTGGCCATCCACCAATACGCGGGCCGTCTTGGCACCCAACTCCAGGAGCTTCCTGATGGCCTGGGAAGCACGCCCCTTGGCTGTCTCCTCCACGTAGCGACCGGTGAGGTGGAAGGCCATGATCATGGCCCCCACCCCAGCGTAGTTGGCCACGGGGAAGAAGAAGGAGGCCGGCCCGGTGAGCAGGGACACGCCGGTGCCCAGGGCGATGAGGGTGTCCATGTTGGCGTAGCCGTGGCGCACCGCAGCCAGGCCGCCGGTGTAGGTCCTGCGGCCCACCCAGAACAGGACTGGCAGGGCCAACAGGATCATGCCCAGGTCGTAGACGATCTGGTTGGGCCAGAGGATGCCGAAGAACATCTCGGCGAACATCCACAGGATGATGGGCACGGTGAAGCCCCAGGCCACCCCCATGCGGAAGCGGGCAGCCCGCATCTTCAGCTCCTCCTGGTCCACCTCCTCTTCGCCTACGCCGGCGGCCTCCTCAGGGGCCTCCAGCACCTGGTAACCAGCGTCGGCCACAGCCTGCCGTAGCTCCGCCAGACCTGCCAGGCCAGGGATGTAGGTGACGGTGGCTTTCTCGGTGGCAAGATTGACGGCGGCGCTGATCACGCCGTCCACCTTCTTCAAGGCGCGTTCCACGTGGTTTACGCAGGAGGCGCAGGTCATGCCGCCGATGGGCAGGGTGACGGTCTCGGTGGGCACCTCGTAGCCGGCGTCGTGCACGGCGGCTATCAGGTCAGCCAGGCCGGCTCCGCCGGGATCGAGCTCGACAGAAGCGCCCTCGGTCGCCAGGCTCACGCTGGCTGTCTTGACCCCGGGCACCTTCCTCAAAGCTCGTTCCACATGGCTCACGCAACTGGCGCAGGTCATGCCCTGTACCGGCAAAGTTAGCTGTCTAGTACCCATGAGTTTTAACCTCCTGCTTACTCTGTTCTCCTTCGCACCACATATCAACCAACGCTTCTCTCAAGCCGAGATTTCGGATACGGCGGCCGCCAACCCGTGGGTCAACTGGGCCATGGCCAGGGGGTCGTCCACGTCGTCTCCTCCCTCCAAGTCAAGCAGCAATGTCAGCCAGGTCTGGTCGTGGTGACTGTGGACGGCAATCCGCTGGGGCAGCAAGGCAAACTGACCGTCCGCATCAACGCTGTAGAGCAACAGCACGGTGTAGTTGCAGGTGCACTGGCTTGTGCCGTGGTAAGGGCAAGGGCATTCGTCTGGAAGGGCGGCCATGGCAGAGCGTAAGTCGAAGCCCCGAGCCACACGGAATCCCCGACTTGCCAGCACTTGGGTCAGGTGCTGGACCGCTTCTTCTCCTGAACAGGTCAATCGGACCTCAAAATCAGCCACGGCTCACCTGCTACAACATCGTCCTGCTGGCTTGTAGCGCTTTAGTGCCTATCCGGAAAACGCTAAAGCGGGGCGTCCTCGCCCCGCCCGACGGCGAGGACGCCGTCGGGTAGCTTGGTTTTTCGGATAGGCTCTTAGTGTCCGACAGGCCAGGGAACCCAGGTCTCCAATCCTGACGCCAAGTATAGCACACCGGCGACCATTGCGCCAGGGCCATTTAGCTGCTTGGCCGATAGGTACATTGGCCTATGGACCCACCGCCGTGGGATAGGCCACCTGGCCTATGGCCGCCGGTCAGACCTCTCGGTTCTTGATGGAAAAGTTGCCAGGCGGGATTGAGCTGGGGGTGAGGGATGAGGGATCGGACATCAACCCCGCCTTGCTCTTCCCTGCTCCCCAATTCCCGTGCTCACATCCCGCCTGGGCTCTTGTTTCGAGTCGGAAAAGACTCAGGCCCACGACCATCCTGTCTAACAGGCAACCAGAAGTTCGTTGAACTTTTCCACCGCTCCAAAGGGGCGTCCCCGCCCCGTTTTTCAGGGTCAAACAGCCGGTGGACGAGGCGAGGACGCCCCTCCTGAGCGGTTTCGGGATAGGCATTTAGTGATGGCTGTGGCCGTGCTCCTCACCTCCTTCTTCCCCCATGTACTTCATGGGGTCCTTGTCGAAAGCCAGCTTGCAGCCCTGCGAGCAGAAATAGAAGGTCTGGCCTATGTGCTCCGACTTGGCTGCCGCCTTCTCCTCGTCCACCATCATGCCACAAACGGGATCCTTGACCATTGTCTCACCTCCAGAAGTGATGTTTGAACCGGATGAGCGTGACTGCCACCCACACGGGGGCTCGCTCATCCACCGTACAGTTGACCCAGCGGCTTGCCTACGTAAATCTTGCCCTCTTCGACGCTGAACTCGTAGGCCGGTAGGGGGCGCGGCGGGGGCCCGGCAATCACCGCCCCGTTGAGGGGGTTGAACCGCCCATCGTGGCACGGACATTTGATGTATGCCAGACTGGGCTCCTTTTCCAGCACAATGCACCCCAGATGAGTGCAGATGGCCGAGAATACCCGGATGCCTTGCTGAGTGTTAACCACGATGACGGGTTTGTTGGCGACCGGGACGACCTTGCCCACCCCAGGTGGGAAATCGTCCACCGTACCCACCAGGGTGCGACCGCTTTCTCCGCCACTGGCGCGGGCCGGTGGCCACAGGTAGCCAATGATGGGGGTCAGGACCCCCACCAGGGTGCTGAAGACGGAGAATCCCAACAGATACTTGAGTAACCCGCGTCGCGTTATCCGCTGGGTTGCCTGACCAGAGCTTGTATCGCCAATCATCTTTTCACCTCATCGCCAGGATCAAACCAAGCAGCACGCCAGCCCCCAGGTAGGTCCACGCCCGTCGCAAGTGCCACTGCCGAGGGTCAGTTCTATCATGCGCATGGCCCCAATGAGCCAAGGCCAGAGCCCCTGTGCCGATGAAGGGGTGTATGGGGACCGGAAGGTAACGCGGCGACAACAGGAAGAGCAAGGTCCCCAGCCCAACCTGAAAGTACATCCCGGCCACAAAGGCCAGGCTGAGTTGGGCGTCCCGAGGGCTGAACCCGGCGTGGCTGAACCATCGAGAGATGCTCCACAGGGTACCTAACCCGGTACTGATCAAAAGGGCATATGAGAGCCATACATGGAGCGTGTTCATGGACGTACTCCGCCACTAGAGTCCGTCACCGTAGAATTGGCCACCAACACACCGCCCAGCAGATGGCCAACAGGACCACCAGGGCGACGAGTGCCACCGTTGCCGCCACCCCGAGGCCCACGACAGGAATAAAGACCAGTCCGATGAACGGCAACGTGCACGCCCACACGGCCAGCGCCAACAGCAGCGGCGCGCCGCGATCAGGTTGATGGTTCCACATCCTGCCCTCTCTGCGTCGGCGAACCAGCCGGCTGGCGAGGCTGGGTTTCCGACGATGCCAGGTTCTGTGGGCCTGGCATGGCACCGTGCTCGTGGCCGGCTGGACCCATCAGCAAAAGGTGACTCAAGGGGCACAACAGGATGAGAGCAAACACCAACGCGCTGCTCGCCGGCACCCGCAGCAGAAAGATAGCCCCAAGCGCGGCCAGGGGGATCAGGCAACATAGCACCATCAACAGATGGCGATTGCGGTCTAGGACTTTCATTTACGCCTCCTGGTCTGCATCACGAGCGCTCAACCTGATCCACGCAGGTGGTCATCCGCATTAGAACCTTCCGGAAACCCCGCTATCCGACGGCGAGGACGCCCCTCCTGAGCGGTTTCCGGATAGGCTTTTAGCACTACACCTATCGAATCGTGGCCGTCAGGCGCGCCTCGGCCACAGGGGTGTCCGGGTCGTTGGTCAGCAGCCACACCACTCGGAGGACCTCCTCGCCCGGGTTAATCTCGTGGTAGCCGGCGTCGAAGCGCACCGCCAGGTCGGCACGGTGTCCCGGCGGGATAATGCTGTGGCTCAGCACCGCCGTGGTGCACCCGCATGACGTGACCACATTGTCAATCACCAGGTCCTGATCACCCCGGTTGACCACGATGTAGTCCACGTTTACCACATCCTTAGCCCCCACAGCCCCCAGATCACGGTTGGGTGGTTCCACAACCACATCCGGCTGAGGTTGGTCCTTCGGCAAAGGCTGCCCCTCGAAGTTCTTGGGGATGTTGGCCATGTCGTGCCAGCCGGCGATGGGTCGGCCTTGGGTGGAAAGAGGTGGCAGATCACCCCTTCCCTGACTCGGGGACTGGCGCTGCTCTCCGGGTTGTGCCACCTGAATGGCGGAGGCAGGTTGCGCCCCAGCCGTTGGGCGTTCCGCCCCTCCGGCGCGGGACACGGCTACGCTAGGGGCTGGGCTGCGGCCATAGGCGAAGGCCAGGCCGGCTGCCAGCCCCACCAGCACCAGGCCAGCCACCAAGAAGACCAGCCACGTTGATGATGACCTCCTTGTGTCACCCACAGCGCGCTGTAACTGCTGACCCGGCTCACGTGCTCCGGATTGCCTGCGTCGTTTGCTCTTATGTCCCATATCATCCTCCTTGCGAGTGTGCGTTGGTTCCCCGGTTTCCTCACCGCTCCTCAGCCGCGGCGGGTGTTGCGACGTTCATGCGGAGCTCAATCTGCGTTTCAGGCTGTGTGGGGTCGTTGCTCGCCAAGTATACCACCCGGAACATCGGCCCTGTGGCACCGGGGTGGACCGTAGGATCGAAGGTCACCTCCAATTGAGCGGATTCACCCGGCGGGATGGTGTGCGACGAGATGGTGGCCTGGGTACACCCGCAGGAGGTGGTGATGCTTGCGATGATCAGCGGGGCTGTGCCGACGTTGGTCACGGTGAACCTGGCCTCTGACACCCGGTCGGGCGGTACCTGGCCGAAGTCATAGCTGGCCGGGCTGACCACGATGCGCGCTGCGCCCCGGTTCCCCAGCCAAGCCCAGGCCCCCACACCTAGGAGCACTGCCCCGATTGCCACCAGCCCAAGCCACAGCCGCTGACGGCTGCGGCCCGGTTGTCCTTCCAGTTCCGCCTTTGCTAACGAGCTGCTCATGCGATTCCTCTCGGCTCCCTAACGGAGACAGACCTCCGAGGTCTCAAAGGTCAATGAAAAGCCCTGGTCAGACCCGCTCGGTCCAGATACGCCTGAACATCCTTTCAGCCCTCGGACGGCTCCTGGCTCAGTAATCTCTCCAAGATTCCCACCAACTCCGATTCCATCAGCGGCCCAATCTTGATCTGGGCAATCTGGCCCTCACGGTTCACGAAGAAGGTCTCCGGCACCCCTCGAATGCGGTAGGCCCGGGAGATCTTAGTCCCGATGTCTGGCCCGTTGGGGTAGGTCAGGTCGAACTCCTCGATGTAGGCCAGGGCCTCCGGTTCAGTGTCCAGGTACCCCACCCCCACGAACATCACTCCTTTGTCCTTGTAGCGACGCCACACGCGTTCCAGAACAGGGGCCTCCTCGCGACAGGGTGGGCACCACGAGGCCCAGAAGTTGATCACCACCACGTGACCACGGTGGTCGGTGAGGGAGAACTGGCCGCCATCGTACAACTGCAGGGTGAAGGGTGGTGCCTGTCCCTCACTCACTGGCCCCAGGGCGCTACGCCGCATACCGAGCGCCAGCAGGACGAGAAACCCGACCAGCAGCGCCAGGATCACCATTTGCACCACGCGCCGCAGCACGGATGGACGCTCTACGGCCACATCCGCATCTGCTACCTGGAGCTGGGTGACCACCTTTGGGTTGGTGACGGTGTGCTCGTCGTGTGTTGCCATGCTTTCGATCCCCGGGCTGTCCACCGCCTATGGGCCCTTGCCCTCGACCACCGTGCCGGCGATGACGAAGCGCACCTGCGGCGCTGCCGGATCGTTGGACAGGATGTCCACGTAGTGGGTGACCGGCCCAAGCTGCCCGTGCTGCTTCATCTGCGCACCATCGTGGGTGAGTTTGATGGTGGCCTCACCGCCCGGCGGGATGGTGCTCTCGCTCAACAGGGCAGCCGTGCAGCCACACGAGGCTACCACCTTGTCAATCACCAGCGGCTTGGTGCCGATGTTCTTCACCACCAGGGTTTCCTCCACCGGTGGAGCTTCGGTGTAAACGGTGCCGAAGTCGTAGACGTAGTTTGTGTTCTCCAGGTCTGGCAGGGCCAGGCGTGGGTTGTCGCCGATGGGGACGCTGGGTGGCGCAGCCTTCAAGATGTTAGGGTTTTCGCCCGGCCCGGGTCGCTGCCACTCCGGGACCTGGGGTTGAGGGGCAGCGCCCTGCTGCGGGGCTACCTGAGCGGCTGGCGGTTGGACCCCGAACTGGGACGCCACCGGAGCTCCGGCCTGGAGGCTGGGCCCGGCCAGGGTGCGCCCAATCCAGAAACCAGCCCCCAGCACTATTGCCAGGACGATGACGATCAACAAGCCCCACATAGCCCGGCTATCTATCTGGATGACCACCGTAGAGGCTTGATTGGTGCTAGATGTACGCCTACCCATCATAAACCTCCTCATGTTTCTGATGTCGGATATTCTGCACCCCGGCCCTTACCCATGATGCGCCGAGAGGTGTCCACTACCAGCGTGGCCCGCTCGTCCGGCATGGGGGCTGCTGAGCCATCGGCCGGCGTCTCTGCGATCACCTGGCCGCTGGCATCTACAAGCCGGACCACAAAGCGATCCATAGCCCTGGGAGCTGGGCCGCTGATGTAGGTGCCATCGCGCTGGAACTGGGACCCGTGGCAGGGGCACTGGAACCGTCCCGCACTTTCGGACCACGGCACCAGGCAGCCCAGGTGGGTGCACACCTGATACAGCGCCAGCACGCCTTCCGCAAAGCGGACCACGTAGAACTTGCCACCGGCCACAAGCTCAGGGACGGCGTCCAATGGGAAATCCGCAACCGGACCCACGGCAAACACGCCCCCGAACTGGCCGACCCGGAAACGAGGCATGGCGAAGAGGTACGTCACCCCACCCAACTGGGTCAGGAAGAGCCCCAAGGACGCCAGCCAGGCGTAGTTCAGCAACTCCCGACGGGTCACTTCGGGCCTTGTATCCTCACCCCCCACCTCCGGGGCCATCTCACACCCCTATTGACCTGCCCCCTCTTGAGCGAGCAGCTTCTCGATCACGGCCTGGAACCGTTGCCACGGCTGGAAGCCGGAGAGCAGCCGTCCGTTGACCATGAAGGCAGGCGTTCCCCGACCTCCTGCACGAATGGCCTCGCCGGTATCAGCTTTCACCTCTGACAAATGCTTGCCCGAATCAACGCAAGCCCTCAGGGCCTCCACGTTCAGCCCCAGTTCCTTGGCCCCCGCGAAGATGAACTCATCAGCTCCAGGGCGCTTGACCCATGAGCGCTGCGTTTGGAACAGCCAATCGTGCATGGGCCAGTACTGCCCCTGCTCCCCGGCGCACTCGGCCACCTGCGCCACCCACTCCGACTGGGGACCGAAGATGATGAAATCTTTGTAGATGTAGCGGACCTTGCCCGTCCGAATGTACGCTGCATCCAGCAGCGGGAGCACCTCGCGAGCGTGGCGCCCACACCATGGTCACTGATAATCAGAGTACTCCACGATGGTGATGGGCGCCTGAGGGTCACCCAGGATGGCGAAGCCCTCAGGCTCGGGCTCGAAGTCCGCACGCGGTGGAGGCAGCAGGACCGGCGCTGCAGACGGTGATTGAGGCACCGGGGCCACCACACTGGGCGCCTGGGGCACCTGCGCCAACGAGGGTGCAGAAGTGGCATAAGGGTCGAAGGCCGACGTATCGAACCGAGCCGCGCTCAAACCCATCCATAGGCCCAGACCCAGTATGGCCACCAGCCCGAGCGCAAGCCCCAGCCAGAGCATAAATCGGCTGTCTACCGAGATCACCTTCTGCTTGGGCGAGTCACGTTCCGGTTGCTTCACTTTCCACTCCTTCTAGGCATTGGTCAAGGGCGCGTCTCACGTGCACCTGCATCCCCTCAACTCGCTCAATGATCACCTCGTCTCCTGGCTGCACCGGCTCCTGGGCCACCGCCGTCCACACCTCACCACGGTAGCGGATCTGCCCGCGGTCGTTGATCGCTGTGACTGCTCTGGCCCTCTGGCCCACCATCCCCTGGGGTCCCGTGGCCACGGGCATGTGCATCGCCTCAGCCACCTTGAAGTACAGTGCTCCTGACGCCGCTGCCAGCGCCAGGTAAGTAGGCAAGGCCACCGGGAGTGGCAATACCAGAAACACCCCCAGTCCGAGGATCGGCATCAAGAGCAACAAGTGACACCACATCGCTCACTCCAACATCCTAACTCCGACACCCTTTATTCTAGCGGGCAAAGGTCCACCCCGCAAGGGCCATTCGACCTGTTTCCAGCCCCGCCAAATAGCCTACCCGTCTGTAGTCACGGGGAGCGGCAAGCCAAAAACCTCGCTCATGTCCAGAATGAGTGGGCATCGGCGTACTACCCCCTCATCCCCCTTCTCCCCTTCCCCATGCCCGCTGGAGCGTGGGGAGGGGGTTGGGGGAGGGGCAAGGCGGTGTCGTGTGGGTGGGGCGAAGTAGCCGGAGACACGAGGGTGGGACATGAGGCTCCCCGGCTTCATTGCTGGCGACAATGAAGACCGTCAGTTGGACCTCCACCAGCCGACGGGGAATCTCCAGTCGGCGGCGGCTTTCCCAGGGAGCTATGAAGGCTCTTGGGATAGGGGTTCACCCGCCAGGTAATCCCTTAGCGCTTCCCCCCATGGTCGCAGCACAATGCCGAGTTGGGTGGCGGCGACGAAGTTGCGCAGCGGCGCGTAGGCCGGCGGCCGGGCCAGCCGGGGGAAGCTCTCCGTGGGCCGCACGCATACGCCCTCCAGCCCCACCAGCTTCACGACGGCCCGGGCAAACTCGAACCGCGAGCAGGCCCCCTCGTTCACCAGGTGGTAGACCCCGTACAGGGGGTGCTGGATCAGCCGGACGATGGCGTCCGCCAGGTCCGGCGTGTAGGTCGGAGAGCCTACCTCGTTGGTCACCACGGCCAACTCGTCGCGCGTCCGCGCCAGCTCCACGATTTTGGTGACAAAGTTACGGCCTCCTGGCCCATACAGCCACGCCGTGCGCACAATGTAGAAGCGGTCCAAAAGGGCCTGAACGTAGCGCTCGCCGGCCAGCTTGGAGGCGCCGTAGACGCTGATGGGATTGGGCTCGTCGAACTCCCAGTACGGCTCGCCCTTGGTGCCGTCGAACACGTAGTCGGTGCTGATGTAGACCATGGGGCAGCCGGCCCGCTGACATGCCAGGGCCACGTGCTGGGTCCCCAGCGCGTTGACCCGGAAGGCTGCCTCCGGGTCCCGCTCGCAGCCGTCTACGTCGGTCATGGCCGCCGCGTGGATGATCAGGTCCGGCTCCAGCCCCGCCAGCCGGTCCACCACGGCCGGCTCGGCCACGTCGAACTCGGGCCGGGTGACGGGCATCGGGTCGTGGCTTGCCAGTGCATCTAGCAGCGCGCGGCCCAGTTGTCCGCTGGCCCCCGTGATGATCACCCGCACCCCGTCACCTCCCTGCCCCCAGGTGGGGCATCACCCGGTCACCGAGCCATCGCAGCAAGCCGGCGACCATCACCACCGGCAAGGGTAGCAGGATGCCCAGCCCGGCCACCAAGATCATCTCCGCCAGCGTGGTCAGGTGCAGGAAACTCCACGTCGTCTCCGGGATGTACCACGTCACCCACAGCCCGTTGCGCCAGTAGCACACCGCCAAAGGGATAAGGAGCAGGTAGACCAGGAAGAGGACGAAGCCGTAGGTGAGGCGGGCGAAGGACCAGAGATCGCGCTCTCGCTCCCACCACAGCCCCAGCAACACGACGACGCCGCCCAGCCCCAGGGCTGTCAGGGCGCGGACAGCCAATTGGCGAACGAAGGCCCCGTCGCCCAGTGAGGCGAAAGGCGCGATGCCCCGGATGGCGCTGACGGTGTAGGTGCCTTCCGACTGGGTGAGCAGCCCCAGGTACGCGGCCAGCACCAGGCCGGCCAGCAACACCGTGGCCAGGAACTGCCCGGCCCGCCGGTCGCCGTGCCACCACAGCCAGGCCAGCACCATCACCACCCCCAGCGCCAGGGCCAGGGTTGCCCGCAGCACGATGGGCTCCGGGTCGAAGAGGGGTTGCAGGATGGGCTGCCAGGCTCGCAGAGCCCCCAGGGGGAAGAAGAAAGCCAGCAGTGCGCCAAGGATGACCCAGTTCAGCCGGACGGTGCGGCGCCACCAGATGATGAGCAGTGGAGCCAGGACTGCTGCCAGCGCCACCGACAGCCGGCCCGAGCGCTCGGCTTCGATGCCGGCCGCCCGGGCGTCCTCCATGGCCGCCTCCAGCCGCTCCACCGTGGGGATGACCAGCCGGTAGGCGCTGTCGAAGTTGCCGATGGCCGCAGCCGCCTCGGCTACCTTGATGTTCTCCTCCTCCTCGCGCAGCATCTCGTGAGTGGGCGGGTCGTTCACCGTTAACAGGTAGGCCGAGGCCAGGGTCAGGTGCTGCCGGGCCAGGGCTAGGGCTTTCTCAGCCTGAAGCTCTGGGGGCATGTCGAGCATCTCGAAGCGGATCCGCCCCTGCTCGAGGGCCGGCAACTCCGTCCCCAACAGCGCCGCGATGGTAGGGGCGATATCCGTCTGGCGGATGGGCCCGTAGGCGCCCGGCATCACCCCCATCCCGGCAACCACCAGGGGTGTGGTGACCACCTCGGGCTCATCACCGCCATGCCCACCCTGGTCGAGATGCCCATGATCGGCGGTGACCACCAGCGTGGCCGTAGCCAGGTTCATGCTCTGGGCGATCTGGCGGATGAGGCCGTCCACCCGCAGGGCTGCCTCGTAGTACTCGGTGCTGGCTCCGCCGTAGGCGTGGCCGGCGCTGTCCACCTGATCGAAGTGTACCACCAGGAAATCGGCCGACAGCTCTCGCAGGAACCGGATTGCCGCCTGCGCGACCTCGGCGTCGCCCTGAACGGGGTCGGACCCCTCGGCGGGGAAAAAGCTCACGTCGCGCAGCGAGGTGGGGACCATGCGCGACCAGTCGCGGTGTCCGACCAGGCCGGTCGCCAGGCCCATGTCCTTGGCGCGGGCGAAGAGATGGTCCACAGCGATGGGTTGCAGGTCGTCGAATGGGGCGTTGAACAGGGCCGCACCGTTGAGCTCGGGTCCGGCGCCGCTCAGGATGGTGGTCCAGGCCGGCTGCGATACCGAGGGGGTGGGTACCATGGATTTGGCGTGGGCGCCCCGGCCCCGCAGTTGCTCCAGGAAAGGCATCTGCCGGGAGGTGTCGTAGCGCAGGCCGTCAACGATGATGAGCACGACTTGCTGGGTGAGGGGGGTGGTGGGAGCACCCGGGGCGGGGTGCTCCTGGAGCGCCGGCTGGTAGTTCAGGCCCGATTCGATCAGCCGCACCACCCACCAGGTCGCGCCGGCGGCCACCAGTGCCAGGACGAGGATGCTGACCACCAGCGCCCAGGGGACTTGGATCCGCCGCACCTGCCGCACGCGGCCAAACTCGTCAATCTGCACGTCGATCATCGTCAGTGCTTGCTTGCCAGCTCAGCGATGGTGACGCCGTCTCCCCCCTCCTCCAGGTCGCCGGACCGATAACCCACCACCAGGGGGTGCTCGTCCAGGAACTGGCGCACGGCGCGGCGCAGCGCTCCCGTACCCTTCCCGTGGACGATGCGCACCCAGGGCAGGCCGGAGAGGTAGGCGTCGTTCAGGTGCTTGTCCAGGCGCGGCAGGGCGTCCTCAACCGGCAGCCCCCGCAGGCTGAGCTCGAGCCGTGGCCGGAGGGGTTCGGTGGTGTGCACCTCCACGGGGGAGGCCGGCTGCAGCCGACCAGCCCGGGCCGGCCGGTCGGCCGGCTCCAGCTCCGACAGCGGCACCCGCGCCCGCAATGGGCCCAGCTGCACCTCAGCCTGATCGCCTTCCAGGTGGGTGATCTCGCCCTGGGCCTTCAGGGTGGTGACCTGCACCCAGTCACCCACGGCCAGGGGGCCGACCGGCCCCTCAGGCGGCTTTACGGGTTGCACGCCCTCCGCCAGCGCCTCCACCTCCGCGGCGACCTGGGAGGCCAGCTCTCGAGTCTCCACGGCTGCAGCCAGCTTGCGTCGCAGCCGGCGCAGCTCCCGCCGGAAGGCCTCCAGCTCCTCCCGGGCCTGACGGCGGGCCTCGTTGATGACCCGTCGTCGCTCCTCCTCCAGCGCCGCCAGCTGGGCGCGCAGCTCCCGCTCCAGGCTCTGAACCTCCTGCCGTGTCGCCTCCACGCTCCGGCGCGCGGCCACGGCGTCCTCCCTGGCCACTTTGATCTCCGCCAGCATGTCCTCCATGGCCAACTCGGACTCGGACATCCACTCCCTGGCCCGTTCCAGCACGGGCGAGGGCAGGCCCAGCCTCTGGGCGATGGCGAAGGCGTTGCTGCGACCGGGTAGCCCAATGGTCAGCTCGAAGGTGGGCGCCAGGGTCTCGACGTCAAACTCGACGCAGGCATTTTCGACCCCCGGGGTGGTGTGGGCGAAGACCTTGAGCTCGTTATAGTGGGTGATGGCCAGGGTGGTGATGTCCCGGTCCAGCAGGTAGGATAGGATGGCTCGGGCCAGGGCTGAGCCTTCGGTGGGGTCGGTGCCGGCGCCGATCTCGTCCAGCAGCACCAGGGAGCGGTTGTCGGCTGCCCGCAGGATCTCGACGATGTTGGTCATGTGGGATGAGAAGGTGGACAGGCTCTGCTCAATGGACTGCTCGTCGCCGATGTCGGCGTAGACGCCGCTGAAGACGGTGAGCCGGGAGCCCTCGGCGGCGGGGATATGGAGGCCGGCCTGGGCCATGAGGGTCAGGAGTCCGGTGGTCTTCAGGGCCACGGTCTTGCCACCGGTGTTGGGGCCGGTAATCACCAGCACCCGAAATTCCTCCCCCACGTGGATGTCAATGGGGACGACGATTTCGGGCGGGAGGAGGGGGTGGCGGGCCTGGAGGAACTTTAAGGAACTCCGGGCAACTCCGGGCAACTCAGGGGAGCTGACGGAGTGCTCCAGAATTACCCCAGTTCCCTCGGCTCCCTTAGTTACCTGAGGTTCTTTACCAGTCCTTGTTTCTTTGAGCAGCACCGGCTCCACCCCACGGATGGCTTCGCTGTACTTGGCCTTGGCCAGGGCCAGGTCCAGCCGGGCCAGGGCTTCCACGGTGCGGGTGATGGCGTCAGCCTTGGCGGCCACCTGGGCGGAGAGCTCACGCAGGATGCGCTCGATTTCGTGCTGCTCTTCGAGCTGCAGCTCGCGGTAGCGGTTGCCCAGCTCGACGACGGCCAGGGGCTCGATGAAGAGGGTGGCGCCGCTGGCGGAGGTGTCGTGGATGAGGCCGGGGATCCGGCCCTTGAACTCGGCCTTGAGGGGGATGACGTAGCGTCCCTCGCGCTGGGTGATGATGGGCTCCTGGAGGAACTGGCGGATGTCGGGGGAGGCGATGAGGCGTTCCAGCCGGGCGCGCAGCCGGTCCTGGGTAATGCGCAACTCGCGCCGGATGCTCGCCAGGGCCGGGCTGGCGCTGTCCACCACCTCCCCGTGGTCGTTGATGCAGCCTTCGATGGCTGCCACCAGGTTGTCGCACTCCTCGATCCCCCCGGCCGTCCTGGCCAGCAGGGGCCACAGCTCCGCCCCGCGCGTGATGGTGCGCCGGAGGGACCGCCCGCTGGCCAGCGTGTCGCGCACATCGAGGAGTTCCTGGGCGGTGAGGACCGCGCCCATGGCGGCTCTCTTCGCCAGGGGACGGACGTCGTGGGCGCCGCCCACGGTGACCCCGCCCTTGTGGTCCAAGAGGTCGCGGGCCTCGGTGGTCTCTCGTAGCCTCCGCCGGACCTCGTCGAAATCGGTCGAGGGCCGCAGGGCCAGGGCCAGCTCTCGCCCGGCGGAGAATGAGGTGTAATTCGCCAGCCGGGCGAGGATCTTGTCGAATTCGAGGATACGCAGGGACTTTGGGTTCATGGGTACCATCCCACAAGGCTGAATGATACACCGGTTGCACAGCGGTGTCAAAAACCAATGCCCCCTTCTCCCCCGCCCGAAGGGGGCGCCAGTCCCCTGCACAGGGGTTGCCAGACGCGGACGCCCCTTGAGAGCGATTTGGGATCTACTGAATGACCAAACGGTCTCCCGGTAGAAAATCGCAAAGCCCTGACCAGGGCCATGTTGACAAGGTTGGGGGTCTGTGCTACCATGAAGCCTACACACGTGTGCAGCAACTTGCACGTCCGGGAGGTGTGAGCTTTGGTTTCGATGCCGACAGGCATGGTGTTGGCCCTGGTGGTTGTCGCGTTGACCTTCGACTTTCTCAACGGCTTCCACGATGCCGGTAACATCGTGGCCACAGTGATCTCGTCACGTGCCATGTCCCCGCGTCAGGCTTTGGCCCTGACCGCCGTGGCCGAGTTCAGCGGCCCTTTCCTGTTCGGGGTGGCCGTGGCCAACACCATCGGCAGGGAGATCGTGGCGCCGGGCACCATCACCATCACGGTGCTCTTCGCCGCTCTGCTGGCCGCCATCGGGTGGAACTTGCTGACCTGGTACTTCGGGATCCCCTCCAGCTCGTCTCACGCTCTCATCGGAGGGGTCGTGGGCGCGGTGGCCGTGGGTTCGGGGGTGAAGGTCATCCAGGCTCATGGACTGCTGAAGGTGGCCGTGAGCCTGTTCCTGTCCCCCGCGGTTGGGCTGGTGGCGGGCTTCATTCTCATGAAGGTGGTGCTCTTCCTGGCCCGGGCTGCCTCGCCGCGCATCAACTGGTTCTTCCGCCGGGCGCAGCTCCCCACCGCCGTTGCCCTGGCCCTCAGCCACGGCACCAACGATGCCCAGAAGACCATGGGCGTCATCACCCTGGGGCTGGTCATCTCCGGCCACCTGCCCGAATTTCAGGTGCCTCAGTGGGTGATTGCCGTTTCGGCTGCGGCCATCGCCCTGGGTATGGCCTCGGGTGGCTGGCGCATCATCAGGACGCTGGGCGGCGGCATCTACCGCATCCGGCCCGTGCACGGCTTCAGCAGCCAGATCACCTCGGCCTCGGTCATCCTGGGGGCGGCGCTGCTGGGCGGTCCGGTCAGCACCACCCAAGTGGTCAGCTCGGCCATCATGGGGGTGGGTTCCGCCGAAAGGCTGCGCAGGGTCCGCTGGGGGGTGGTCCAGGACATCGTCGCCGCCTGGTTGGTCACCATCCCGGCTTCGGCGGTCATGGCAGCCGGGCTGTGCCTGGTATTGCGGGCTCTCGTGCCCTGAAGCTTTGGGAAGCCGGGGTGATGCCTGATTGGTGAGGAAATCCGATGGGTCTTCGAGATTTGTTCAAGCGCGAGCCGGATAAGTTTCTCAAGCTGCTGATAGAGCAGGCGGCCATGACTCAGAAGGGCATGGAGTGCCTGCACACCTTCGTCACCAAGGGGAATGGCGAGACCGCCGAGCGCATGCGCCTCATCGAGAAAGAGGCCGATGAGGTGCGCCGCATCCTGATTGATGAGCTCAACCGCAGCTTCGTCACCCCCTTCGATCGTGAGGACATCTTCGCCCTTTCGCGCGCCATCGACGACATCCTGGACTACGCCTACACCACCGTGGACGAGATGACCATCCTGGGGGTGGAACCTACCCCGTACGTCCTGCGCATGGTGTCCCTGCTGCGCGACGCTGCCCTCGAAATTCACATGGCCACTCAGCGGCTCAATGACCACCCCAACGTAGCTAGCGAGCACGCCATGCGGGCCAAAGCGCTGGAGAACCGGGTGGAGAGCGTGTATCGGGAAGCCATTGCCGACCTCTTCAGGGGGCCTACGGACGTGGAGCACGTGATGGAAATGTTGAAGCTACGGGAGATTTACCGGCACCTGAGCAATTCGGCGGATCGCGGTGATGAAGCGGCGAACATCATCGGGGACATCGTTGTGAAGATGACGTAGGGAGGGTGAAACCCTGGGTGCAAAACGTAACGGGCCGTGTGTTTTCACGTTTGGTGGCCCAGAACCTCGGCGTAGAGCTCCTCAATCTCGTCGGCGACGCTTGGCCAGGCGTAGCGGCGCGCTCGCTGAGCCCCCAGGAAGCCCATGGAGCGCCGCAAGGTCGGGTCGCACAGCAGCTCCTGCAGCCGGTCGGCCAGGGCCTCCGGGTCGTCCTCCGGCACCAGGAAGCCTGTCAGCCCATCGGCGACGATGTACGATAGCCCTCCCACGTCGGAGGCGATGACCGGCGTCCCACACGCCAGGGCCTCCAGGGCCACCATCCCGAAGGACTCGTAGCGTGAAGGCACTACCACCACGTCCGCCGCCGAGTAGTACCAGGGCAGGTCGGTCTGCGCCTGGCGCCCCTGGAAGGTGACCACGTCGGTAATGTCCAGCGCCTGACGCAGTTCGAACAGCCGGCGCATCTCCGCGTCCATCCGGGCCGGATCCTCACTCACGTCCCCGCCGATGATGCCCACGCACACCTTCTGCCGCCACGAGGGGTCACGCCGCACCAACACGGCGATGCTCTTGAGCAGGGTGTCCACGCCCTTGAGGGGATCAATCCGCCCTACGAACAGCACCATGTGATGCTCTTGCGGGATCTCCAGCGTCGCTTTGGCCTCGTCATGTGGGATGGGCCGGAAGAGGTTCAGGTCCACCCCGGGCGGAATCACCACGATTCGCTCTGGGCGGGCGCCGTACAGGTCCAGCATGTGCTGCCGGTCCAATGGCGTAGCGGCCACGATGCGGTCGGCGGTAGCCATGATCTGCGACTCCACGTAGGCCCTCGGCGCCGCCTCTCGCTGGGCCGGCGCGCGCGCCATCCGCTCCTTCATAAGGCCCAGGGTGTGAAACATGTGGATGATGGGTGCGGGGGCGTGGGACTGCAGGGCCTCGGCCACCCAGCCGGAGAGCCAGTAGTGGCTGTGGTACAGGTCGTAGCGGATGCCTTCCTCCTGGATGAAGCAGCGCACGCCCTCCACGAACTCCGGCAGGTAGTTCCAGACCTCCTCCTTGGGGTACGGGGACTCCGGGCCGCACTTCACGTGGATCACCCGCACGTTGGGGCCCAGGTCGTCATCGGCGATGTGGGGGACCTCTGAGTTCTGGGAGCGGGTGAAGGCGTCCACCAGCACCCCCCTGTGCCCCAGCTCCCGGCTGAGCTCGCGCACGTACACGTTCATCCCGCCGGTCTCCTTGCCCCCCAGAGCCGCCAGTGGGCAGGTGTGTACCGACAACATGGCTACGCGCAGTGGGGCGCCCATCTGACTCATCGTTCGACCACCAATCGGAAGATCTCCGTATCCCGACCGCCCATGCGGTACTTGTACTCCTCGTCGCCACGCAGGAAGTCGAAGCGTGCCCTGCCCAGGTCTATGGCGTGCTGGATGGAGAAGGCCAGCAGCACGATGCCCGGGCTGAGGTGGGCGAACAGGTCGGGGTCGAAGCCGGAGTTGTAGACCATGATGCTGTTGGCGTAGTCGAAGTTGAGGAGCGCCGCCGCCTTCTGCCCGTCCAGTTCCAGGAACATGAGCTGGAGCCACCCGGCCGCCTGCAGGACACGACCCACGGCGTGGAAGAAGCCCTGCATCTCCACGTCCATGAACTCGTCCTTCTCGGCTGCGCTCTTCTGATGCAGCCGGATGAAGTCGTTCATCTCCGCCTGCAGGTCGTGGCTCTCATCCACGACGTACCAGCGGGCCTGCGCCTGGTTCATGGCCCGGCGCAGCTTGCGGCGCACCTCGTGGCGCTGCTTCTTTGGCAGGCTGGCCAGGTAGGCTTCCCACGAACCCGGCAGCGCGATGACCGGGCACACATCGGCGCGCTCGATCCTCACCCCATGCCCCCGGGCTCTGGCGGCCTCGGCGAAGTGGCGCAGGGTGGGCGAGGTGGCGGGGATGTTGCACAGGTCCATGCCCTCCCACCCCAGCCCGGCGCCCTCCAGCGCGTCGAGGATGACTCGGCAGGCATCTTCCAGGTGGTCCGGCCCCAGGATCAGGTCCAGGTAGTCGGACACGTCCTCGCAGCCGACGAAGCTCACCGTCCTGCGACCGGCCACCAGTTCGACGAACAGCGGGGCGATGGCTGTCAATTGGCCCTGCTCATCGCGAACCGCGATGAGGCACAGTTCCCCCGCGCCCAGCCACTCCCACCACGTCTTCTGCCACTCCCACGTCAGGAAGACCGTATCAGACGAAGTGCGCCGCAGGAGCGTGTTCCACTCCCCGGCCAGGATCTCGAAACCTTGAGGGTCGGAATAGAGCTCTGCTCTCATAAAGATAGCCTACCGGTTCGTAGCGGGCCGTTGGATTCCCTGTTTCGTGACGGCCTCATGCTTGCTCCTGCTCGCCTTGGACCCTTGCGTCGCCGCGGATGCACGGGGGTCTGGCGCGAGAGAAGCGCTGCTACCAGGTCGCCCAGGCGACGGAACCCGGGCCGTGGCGAGGGCAAAACTACAAGCCTTACCTCAGGAAAGGGCTTCGAAATTATACGCGCAAACGGTGTCCGCTGCAACCTGTCGCCGGCTGCCGGTTACCCACGATGATCCACAAGGCGGTGCAACAGCGCCAGCAAGCCCTGCGCGACCTGCTGAGGCGGGCGCAAATCGCCGAGCCCGCTTTGCTTCAGCTTGGACGGCGCATGCCGGCACATGCCAACTCCGAGTCCTCACCGCTGGTCACGGCTCTGAGCCAGGTGGGGAACTCCGCAGGCAGTTGACCCAGTTCACCAAGGCCCTGCGCCGGGCACAGGCAGAGCTGGCTCAACTTACCGGCGAGGCGCAGAACGAGGCCCTGGCCATGCGCATGGTCCCCATTGCCTGGGCCTTCGACCCGTTACCCGCGCCTGGCACGCGACCTGGCGCGCAAGTGGGGAAATTAGTGCAGGTGGTCATTGAGGGAGCACCCACCCGATGAGCAGTTGGGCAAGCTGTCCGTTGGCTGGCTGCTGGCCGCCTGTGAGCGCGCCCGGCAGAGCCTCTCCTCTGGGTAGGGAGCGTTAGAGAGCGCCGCCCTCCTCCGGCTCCGGCGCTGCCGACCTGCCGCCGGGCAGAAAATCTACCCGCAGATCGAGTCTGGCAAGCCATGAATTGACTTCCCAGGCGACTGGTGGTAAAATCGCTTTTGAGGTGACGTTGATACCGCCAGAAGGGCTCGGTGGGGACACCTTCGCCCATCAGAAGAGTGACGTCGTGAACCCCGTATACGTCCTGTGCACCTTGCGCTTCACCGACGAACAACTGGACAAGCTGCGGGCGGTATCGTTTCGCCTGCGCGTGGTCCAGCGCACCTGCCACAGTGCCGATGAGGTGGCTCAGGCCATGAATGGCCACATCGAGGTGCTCTACACCTTCCCGGTGCCGGCTGACATCCTGGAACGCGCTCCGAACCTGCGCTGGATCCAGCTCCACAGCGCCGGCGCCGATCATCTCCTGGGCACATCCGTTTGGAGAAGCGACGTGCTCATCACCACCGCCAGCGGGGTTCACGCCACCACCATCGGCGAGTTCGTCATGGCCCTCATCCTGGCGCTCAGCTACCGGGTGCCCCGGATGGTGGGCTACCAAAAGCAGGCCACCTGGCCCCAGGGCCGTTGGGACCTCTTCGCCCGGCGGGAGCTGCGCGGCCAGACTATCGGGATAGTGGGCTACGGGAGCATCGGCCGGGAGGTGGCCCGGCTGGCCCAGGCCTTGGGGATGCGGGTCCTGGCCGTCAAGCGCGACCCGACCGACCGGGCCGACCACGGTTGGCGGCTGCCGGGGACCGGCGACCCTGACGGCTCCATCCCCGAGCGCTACTACGCCCCCGACCAGCTCCTGGAGATGCTGCCCGAGTGCGATTTCGTGGTTCTGGCCGTGCCCATGACCGATACCACGCAGCGGCTCATCGGGGAGGTGGAGCTGCGGGCCATGAAGCCCACCGCCTGCTTGATCAACATCGCCCGGGGCGGGGTGGTGGACGAGCCGGCGCTGGTACGGGCGTTGCAGGAGGGCTGGATCGCCGGGGCAGGACTGGACGTGTTCGGCCAGGAGCCCCTGCCGGCTGACAGCCCCCTGTGGCGGCTGGATAACGTCATCCTGTCGCCCCACGTGGCCGGGTTCACCCTGGACTACGACCGCTGGGCTACGAACCTCTTCGCCGAGAACCTGCGCCGCTACCTGGCCGGCGAACCCCTGCTGAACCTGGTGGATAGGGAGCGAGGCTATTGATGCGCGGTGTGATCTTCGACCTGGGCGATGCGATGACTGCAGTTGACCGGGTTGGCGGCCACGTAGACGTAGCGGTTGTAGCTGCGCGGTTCGTAGGCGCTGCCCGGCTCCGGGTCCCGCTGGATGGCAGAAGCAGAAGGAACCCCAGCATGAGTTCCACCGCACCGACCAGCCAATAGATCGCCTGGATCGTGCTTTCTCGCTGGAACAACAGCGAGAGCGCCGAGCGGATGGCTATTTCCCTCGATCGCGGGACGAAGACCTTCCATATCCCCGCCCAAAGCAGGATGGTCCCGATCACCAGTGGTTGAAGATCGGCTGCGACTCCCAGCATTCCCTCGCCTCAAAGGTTACCAAGCTGCCCACACTAGCCAGTGGCCTTTTCTCTTAATCAGATAGAAATGCCCCATTAGGGCCTCCAGGCGAGCTGCATTCGGATCTTGACACGGTCCGGGGCAGACTTTTACCCACCATGACATATCCAGGATCTTCTTCCCACAGGCATTACCGATGAAATCCCCGTACGGCGAAGCACTGGCTGGCTGCGGGGCCTCGACCCAATCTCGGGCCAACGGTTCACTTCTCACCCGCCCTGGCTCCAAAACGGGCCAGAAAGCCGGATCGCTGACGCGGCGCTTGGGGTCAAGGTCACTAGCCCCCATAAGGCTAGTGAGCACTTCCAAGATCGTATCGAGGGATACCTGATTCACTTTCTCAAGCCCGACCGGGCTGGGACATCCCTGCCCCTGCCACCAAACGATCCCCTCTGCAACTGGAAAGGGGGAGGATAGATAGCAGTGCCTCGGTGCTCACCGGCTGGCCCTGGTGGGTCATCAGGCAGTACAAAAGGCGGAACTCCAGGGTCGTCAAGTGTACTGCTGATCTGGCGGCAGTGCTGGCTCGCCGCCCGAGATACCCCCGCAGGCTGTCAGTGCCGGTTAGCACCAGCCGACGACCACAGCCTCGGCGGGCAGCGCGAACGACTCGCTTGCTCCGCTTGGCAGGTGCAAGATAGTCGCCGTGTCTGTCCACATGCCTTTCCTGACATACCGGAGGAGCAGCCACTGTCCATCGGGGCTGATGCTTACGGGCTGACTTTCGATTTCGGCGACCGCAGCCACTTGCGACAACGTTCCTGATTCCACATCCAGACGCCACAGCCCGTAGAAAGCCGGCGGGTTATCAGGCTCGTAATCGTAGAAGTTGCCGGCAAGGAGGGAAAAGTACAACAAACGGCCATCGGGCGCCCACACCAGGCTCCGGACATGGCTGGGCGCATTCGGGAGCTTGAGCCGGTGCACCTTTAGGGGTGCCATGGTCAGGTCATAGAGGTTCAAGGTGTCCTGGGGCATTGTTGTGACGATGAAGCGCCCATTGGGCGCCAGGCTCGCGATGGGGTCACCTTCAATCGGAAGCTCAGTCTCAATCTCCCCGCTCTTAAGTGCTGCCACCAGCACATGCCCGAAGGCGGGATCTTGCCCACGCGGCAAGAGGTAGAGACCACTGCCATCCGCTGTCAGCCCCAGCACATGCATACCCAGCATATCCATGTCTTGGCCAACGGACAGCACCGCCTGCACCTTACTAGTGCTGACCTGATAAAGCACGATGTGTGTCCCCATGCCGAACTGCGCCTGCTGATAGATCACCCGGGTGCCGTCCGCTGTTAGTGCGCCAGAGTGCGCCGGCACGTCAAAGCGCAGCAGGTCGGTTGAACCGTCCCCCAGCTTCACCTGCTGGAGCCCCTGCTCACGCAGCACGAGCACTGTATCACCAACCGCCCTGGCATCCAGCACTTCTCCGGCATGGGGCAAATCGGCGAGGAGCCGAGGGGCTTCGCCGCCGGTCCTCTCGAACAACTTATTTTCGTAGATGTAGAGCCAGGGCGGCGGTGAGACTCCAAAGGAAGAAGTGGACGTGGCGGTGGGTGTCGCTGGGATAGGAGTCTCAGTAGGGGGAATGGCAGTTGGGGATGCACTGGGGATTGTGGACGCTTCTGTTGGTGTCTTCGTCGGTACCTCAACACTGAGCTGGCAGGCACTCAAGAGGATGCCAAGGAAAACAAAGAAGCCTGTCAGCCAATATGACCTTTTATGGATTTGCCCCATATTCGCACCTCTTTTGATATCACCGGGGCGGGGATGCCTTAAGCCCCGCCCCGGCATGGTTGGTTATCAACAGGGGGATGGGGACACGAGGCACGTTAGCTCTGTACATGTATTTGGGCCACAGACGTTACAGTACCGGCGCGGCGTGTAGCCGGAAAAGCGACTCCAGGAGCTGTAGGTGTACACCACCCGGTCGTAGCTATTGTAGGTAGTGGCCTCGTAGGCATAGACCCCGTTCGTGCCACGTATATTAACCAGGACTACGTGCACACGGGGTAGCTCCACAATTAATCGTGGACTTGGCTACCCACCATGGATTAATTTTGAACATTACGACCAGTGGTTGACCAAGCTTGAGGAGCCGCTTCAAGTAGCGATAGCCCAGTTGGAACAAGCTCCGGTCATCGCGATCGCCGCGATCCACCAGCCGTTGGAGCGGAGTGTGAAACACATAGCTCCCGACACTCAATATCCACAAGAAGGCGATACAGGCCACCAGCAGCAGACGGCTAAGGCGCTCTGGGTCACGCAGGCGCGTCTGGCCCAAGCGAAAGCCACGCCCTTTGAAATCGCCAAACAGCGGTTCAATCCAGAAACGCCAGCCATACACCCACAACGCCGCTTGGGGGTTGGCGGTGTTCGTGATGACGTATAAGGGTTCGGCCTCACCGCGTTGCCAGGTCCCAATGGCCATCAGGGGGCCAAAGTGATGCTTCTGGGTCCAGAAGATGTCCCGCCACACTCGCGTCTGGCCGACGTGCAAGGGTTCATCGGCCAGGGCCCGTGACACCTCACCGGGGCGGTGGATGTGGGTCGAGCTTTTGACGCGCACAATATACCGCCATCCCCACTCGGTGATCGGCTTTAACAACTCGACGGCACAGAACTCGCTATCGGCCACCAGCACTACCGTTCGGCCGGGGGGCAGATAGGGACGGATCTCGGCTAATAGTTCATTTTGAAGTTCCGGATCCGTGTGGCCTTTCTTACCTTTCACCACCCGCCACCCCAAAGGGAGGACCTGGCGTCCATAGGCCAGGTCGACGACCAGGGCCCGACAAGCTGGGCCATATTGGGTTGTATCCATGATCACATAGACGGCCGGGTGGTACAACTGCAAGGCTGCCTGGACGAAAGGTTCAAACCAGGCTTTGACATTGATGCGCGGATTGCTCAGCCAGCGGCGGAGGCGTTGCTCGATGCTCAGGTCGGCCGCCTCCAGTGGGATGACTTCGGCCAGGCTGCTCAAGTGGCAGTCAGTACTGCTCAGCAGGCTGACGACCATTAAGGCCAGGTTGCGCAGGCGGGTGATCCGCTCCATGGGTAAGAGTTGACGACAGCGCACAATGAACTTATCATACTTCTTGAGGTTGGCAGACATGGGCCCTCCGGAGTGAGTAGGTTTGACAACTTTACTATACTCCGAATGGCTCGTGCTGCCAACCTGTGGTTATCCTGCACTTGACAAATCAAACTGTCAGGTAGCCAAGTCAAAGGTCAAGTTCTTCGCTTCGCTCAGAATGACATTTCTTGACCAACCTGGATTCCTGTGCTAAAATGGTTGTGTCCCAGCATCATCTTATCGCTGAAGCCACGGGCAGAAATGGTGAAAGATTCGCCGTGTCCACTCAATCCGAGGCTTCACAGTTTACCGACAGGTCAACAGACCTGCGAATCTATCTCCTGGGCCCACCAGGTGTGGAGTGGGCCGGTTGCCCTCTCGTCATCCCCCGCCGCCAGGCCCGCGCCCTCCTCTACCGCTTGGCCGTCCAGCTGCAGCCTGTCCCCCGCGAGCACCTCTGCTTCCTATTCTGGCCCGATACCCCCGAATCCACCGCTCGCCGCAACCTCAGCCACCTGCTGACCCACCTCCGCCGCGCCCTGCCCGCTCCTGAGGTGCTGCTAGACTCCGACGACCAGGTTGGCCTGGATCCACAGCGGGCCTGGTCGGACGTGACGGCCTTCGAGCGGCTGTGCGCTGCCCTCACCTCCTCCCCCCTGCACCCCCCTCCTCCTCTCCCAATATTGGGAGAGGGGGAGGGGGGCCGGGGGGGTAGGGGTGAGGGCGAGGTTCTCCAACAAGCCGTAAACCTCTACCGTGGCCCCTTCCTGGCCGGCTTCTCCCTCCCCGACAGCCCCGAGTTCGAGGCCTGGGCGACCCAGGAGCGATACGCCTGGGAACGTCTCTACCTGGAGGCACTGGCGACCCTGATCGAGGAACGGGCAGCTAGGGGAGAGCACGACGCCGCCATCGCCTATGCCCGGCGCTACCTGGAAACCGACGATTTGGCCGAGGACGTGCATCGCCGCCTCATCGAGCTCTATGCCACTGCCGGCCACCGCAGCGAGGCCCTGCGCCAGTTCGAACGCTGCGCCGTGATCCTCGAGCGGGAGCTGGGCGTCAGCCCGTTGCCCGAGACTCGCGCCGTTTATCAGGCCATCCTGGCAGATCAACCGCCGCCCCGCCTGGTGGCCAGGCCGGCCTGGATGACCCTGCCCGGCCTGGACGTGCCGCTGGTCGGGCGGGATGAGGTGATGCGCCGGCTGGAGCAGGCCTATGCGCGTGCCCAGGCGGGCCAGGGAGGGGTGGTGTTGATTTCGGGGGAGGCGGGCATCGGCAAGTCGCGCCTGATGCAGGAGTTCGCCACCCACCTGGAAGATCAGACCCTTGTCCTGGTGGGCGCCGGCCACCCTGCGGCGCAAACCACGCCCTACCAACCTATCATCCAGGCCCTGCGCACTGTCCTGAGCAGGGGGGCGGAGGAGCAGAGGAGCAGAGGTAAGGATTTCGCCCCCGCTCCTCTGCTCCCGCGCTCCCTTGCCCAAATCTGGTTGGCCGAGGCCTCTCGCTTGCTGCCTGAGCTGCGCGACATGTACCCCGATTTGCCCCCGCCGCTGCCGGCCGAACCAGATGAGGCCCGCAGCCGCCTGTTTGAGGCCCTATCTCAAATCATCCTGGGGTTGGCTACCTCACCCCTGCTCCTCTGCCTGGACGACCTCCACTGGGCTGACAGCGCTACCCTGGACTGGCTGGCCTACCTGGGACGTCATCTCCAGGGCAGCCGGCTGCTTATCATCGGGGCATATCGCAGCGAAGAAACCGATGCTTTGATCGAACTGCGCCACAACTTGACCCGGCAGGGCATCCTCTCCGAACTGAAGCTGGCAGGGCTGGACAAGGCGGCTGTTCTCCAACTCCTGCGCCACTTGCTAGTCCCCATACTGGCTGACGAGGCCCTGGCTGGCCGGCTGCAGCGGGCCACGGGTGGCAATCCGTTCTTCCTGCTGGAGACACTGCGGGTGCTCATAGAGTCTGGCCAGCCGCTGGAGGAACTGGTCAGCTCGGACGATCTGCCCCTGCCCGATACCGTTCGACAGGCAGTAGAGGCACGCCTGGCGCGTCTCAGCCCGGTGGCTCGGCAGGTGCTGGAGTCCGGCACTGTCTTGGGCACAACCTTCGGCTTCGATCTGGTGCGCCTGACGGCGGGTCGCCGCGAACTGGAAACGCTGGATGGCCTGGATGAACTGGTGGCCCGGCAATTGCTGTTGGAGCAGGTCCCTGGTTACCGCTTCCACCATGACCTCACCCAACGGGTGGTGCAGGCGGGCCTGAGCCCAATGCGATGCCAATTGCTGCACCGGCGGGCCGGCCGGGCGCTGGAGCGACTGCAGCCGGATGCAGTGGCCGCTCTGGCACGCCACTTCGACGCTGGTGGTGAGGTGAAGAAAGCGTTGCACTACCATGGTCTGGCGGCCCAACAGGCTGAAGCCCTGTTTGCCTGGCGGGAGGCTGAGGAGCGCCAGAGCCGCATGTTGGTGCTGCTGGACCGGCTCGACCCTGAGTGCACGCAGCCGGACTGCCTGGCGCAGCGCGGGCAGGTGCTGGCAGCGCGAGCCGACCAGCGCTACTTCCAGGGCCGGCTGGTGGAACGGGACGCCGACCTGGCGGCGCTGGCCACCCTGGCCGAGACCAGCGCCGATGAGGACTTGCGCCTGCAGGCACTGATCCATCGGGCTCGATACCTGAACCTGGACGCCCAGTATGAGAAAGCTATAGCCAGCGCGGAGGAGGGTCTCACCGTAGCCAGCCGTTTGAACAACCTCTCGGGTCAGTGTTACCTGCTCAACCAGATTGGCTTCGCCCACTACTTCTTGGGCCAGCCGCGGCAGGCACTAACCGCTCTGGAATCTGCCCTGGCAATGACTCCAGAAGCCGACTTCGAGATGCGGAGGCATATTACCCACACCCTGGGCTATGTTCACTTCCACCTGGGGAACTACGCCCGCTCCCTCGCCTATCAGCAGGAGTCCTACGCCTGCCACCAGACGGCTGGCGACTACAATGGCATGGCTTGGGCCGGTTTGGACATTGCGGCCACTTACCTGGAGATGGGGCACCTGGCCGAGGCCAGGCAGCACCTGACTGAGCACTTGAACCTGGCCCGCCGGATCGGTGCGCGATCGGCTGAGGCCTACGGCCTGAGCTGGTTGGGTTGCTGGGAGCTGTGCTGGGGCAACTACATCGCCGCCATGGAGTGCTTCCAGCAGGCCCTATCCACGCAGCAAGAGCTACGCACTGAACATGGCCGCGTGGCTGCCGAGCTAGGGACAGGGTTCGCCTGTTACCACCTGGGTGACCTGGCTGGAGCCCGACATTGGCTAGAGCGTGCTGTCGAACGAGCCCGCCCCATCGGTCACCGCCGGCGTCTGGTTGAGGCACTCATCGGACAGGGGCTGGTGGCGATCAAAGCTGGTCAGCCGTCTACCGCCCACCGTTGCCTGACTGAAGCAGTGGCAGTGGCCCGGGACAGCGAGTGTCGAAGGAACTTGGCGGCAGGGCTGGCCGCCCTGGCCCGCGCCGAACGGGAAAGCGGTGATCCCGTCATTGCACTGGCCCACGCCAGGGAAGCCATCCGCGTCGCCCAGGAGAGCGCGCTGCCCGTCTGCGAGATGTGGGGCGAGGTGGAGGCCGGCCTGGTCTTGCTGGCTCAAGGTGAGCCTGTAGCCGCCCTGGAGCACACCGGGCGGGCCGTCGCCCTGGTGCCCCAGGCCCACCAAGGCTGGATCGGCACCGAGGAGGTCCATCGCGCCCACGCCCTCGTCCTGCGAGCCCTGGGCCGTGTCGAGGAGGCCGACGAGCACGCCTGGCGGGCCGAGGCCATCGTTGCGGTCAAAGCCGACCGCATCCCTGATCCCCAGCAACGCCACCATTACCTCCAATTCGCCCACTCGCTGACTCGCTGACTCGCTGATTCGCCGATTCGCTTTGTAGCCATTTTGTAGCCACCTTTGTGCTATACTGCTATCCAGAGCTTGCACTGAGCCTTCGGCCTTGAGGGCCTTAGCCCGAAGGCTTGCCGAAGTAATGGGTAGCAGTTTTTATTTCGGTAGTTGAAAGCAAGGTGATGTGCAGACATCAAACCGTCAATTCATCCGTCAGATTCAATCTTTTTTCTACTCCCGAGCATAGTGTGGCTGAAAGGCAAGGGAGCACGCTCACGTGGAAGGGAGGTGATCGTGGTCAATAGAAGAACCGGCGTAAAGAAGATAGAGCATGTAAAGCGATGCGGTGATTTGTCAAGTGGGTCATGAGGCGTCTATGGGCCGTTTTGGAGACGCACTGAGCTAAGCCTGCTGTCGGAGCACTTTTCCAACCGCAGATAATGATCAAAGCTATGGCCGGGTGGTTGCTCTCCCGGATGAGTGGTATCCGGCTCCCTACTGCCTCCTTGGCCGGTAGGGCTGGTTGGTCGTCAGCAGCCGAACGCCCAGCCTTACCAGCTTGCGGGCGGTGAGCACGATGGCCCGCTTGTGTTGGTGCTTGCGCACCTCGTGGCACTTGCGGTCGTAATAGGCGGCATACTCCGGGGTCGCGCATCCTGACCTGGTTGGCCGCCTCACAGAAGTAGTAGCGCAGGTAGCGGTTGCCGGTCCGGGTCAGCCGGGTCTCCTCGGCCTGGAAGTCAGCTGAGTGGTGCTTGCGCCACTTGAAGCCGGCGAACTTGGCCACCTTGGCCTGGTCGTAGTCGAAGCGAGCCAGGTCTCCTTTCTCGGCGATGATGCCGGCGGAGAAGACGGGGCCGAAGCCGGGGATGGTATCCAGGGTGTGGGGGATGGCTTCCATGCGCTGGGCGATGGCGGTGTTGAGACGCTTCTCCTGGCGCTCCAGGAAGGTGATGTGCTTGAAGCTCAATCCCAGGATGAGGTTGACGGGCTCTTGGAGAGCTTCCGGCAAGGGGTAGGAGTCGCGAGCTACGCGCTGGAGCCGGCGGGCGTTCTTGGTGGGGTCAGGGAAGCGTCGCTTGCCCTTGAGGTCGATGAACTCTACCAGCTCATGGAAAGGGATGGCGGCGATCTCCTCGATGGAGGCGAATTCCTGGAGCACAGCTCGGCTGGCGGCCCCGAAGACGCTGGAGAAGGGCTTGAGGCGGGTGTATTCGCTGGGCTTAAGGTAGAGGATGGCCAGGCAATAGGCCTTCTCCCTGGCCAGGTTGTGGACCCCGGGGAAGCGATAGCGGGTGAGAAGTCGCAGGGGGAAGTAGCGCTCCTCGTAGTGGAAAGGGGCAGGAAGGTCCCGACCCAGGCGGAGCCGATCGGCAGCCACAAAGGCGTCGATGGGGTCGCTGTGGTCCAGGTCCACGTAGGTCTTCTTGAAGTTGGCCGTCAGGCGAGGGTTCAAGGGGTAGAGCTCTACCGGCCACTGGTTCAAGAAGGGGTCCTGATCCGGGGTCTGGAAGAAGTGCCACCAGTACCAGCCGGTGGCTTCAGCAGCAATCTTGATGGCATCGAAGTCGCCGGCTATCACCTGCTGGGCGATGCGTTGGGTGAAGGTCTGGGTACCGGGGCGATTGTTGTCCACGGTGAAGGCAGAACCCAGCTCTCGGCCTTGACCATCCATCAAGCAAACGGTGTTGGTCTTGCGGTGGACGTCAACGCCCACCAGTAGGGGGTTAGACATGGTTCACCTCCTCGTGGTGTGGTGATTGTCGTCCGCCCAAGGGAGGAGGAATCCCTGGCACCCGATGAGGTCAACAGCCTCGCGGTCAATGAGCACTCCCCCTGCCACAAGGATGCGCCCTGGGTCTGCTGCCCCAGGCTGTGGCAGGTTGCGAACAAGATGCGGGTTAGAAGTACCCATCGGGACGAGGGGCGCATGCTTTCGTAGAAGTCACCCTGCTGGGTGCAACAAGGAGGAGCAGCGCTGCCCTCCCTGGGCCAGCCCCCAGGATGCCGGAGATTCCCCATTTTGTCAAGTGGGCGGCGGGCTGGCGCCTCCCACACCAAACATATTATACGAGGAGGTCCTGTCATGAAGTTCATCGCGCTGTGGAGTCTGAAAGAAGGGGTAGATCAGGCCAAGTTGGCGGAGGTCATGGGACGCCGCGCTGAGTGGAAGTTCCCCGAGGGCATCAGCCTGATCGCCGAGTACTGGTCTTCCAGGAATGCACCGGCGGTCGTGTCCGTCTTTGAGGCCGATGATGCAGCGGCTTTGATGATCAACTCGGTGGCCTGGATTGACGCCCTGGAGGTGGACGTCTTCCCGGTCGCCACGTGGGAGGAGGGCCTGGAGAAGCTGACCCGCTATCTGACTGGTGAGTAACGTGGAGCTGATGCCGGCGAGGGCATCGCTCCCTTATGGAAATCGAACAGGAAGGAGGTGAATGGCGATGGTGCTCTATGTGATGAAGTGGGACATCCACCCGGACAAGGCCGAAGCCTACCTGAAGTTCACTCAGAGTGCGATCCAGCGCACCCTGGCCGTGCCTGGCGCGGTCGAGTTCCGGGCGTACCGGCCGGCTACCGGCGCGTCCCAGGTCGTGGTGACCTATGAGTTCGCCGACCTGGCCGCCTGGGCTGCTTTCTACGCCCACGAGGAAATCCAGAAGGTCCTGGATGAGCTGCGAACCCTCACGCTCAACATGACCACGGAACTCTGGGGGCCGTCACAGGTGGTGCCCAAGCCCATTCGGCCCGGTGGGTAGGCTGGGCCCCTACCAGGCGGCGGAGGCCGGGCCAAGACCTGGCCTCCGCCTGCGCTATACAACCGTAGTGAGGCATCAAGCCATAATGAACCTGGTGCCAAAACTGAGAATGAAGGGAGGACGTATGGCAGAGGTCAACAGCAATCGAGCCATGTTTTTGCGCCGTGTCCTGCTCCTGAAGTGGATTGTCACGCTGTTGGTATGGGGACTGCCAGCTCTTATAGGTCCCCCAGCGCTTTTCGAATTGCTTGGGGTGCCCTTCCCGAGTGATCCGACGTTTGTGCGGCTTTTTGGCGCTGTCGTGACCGCTGCGGCATTGGCGTACTGGTACGCCTGGAAGGACCCTGTACGAAACGTCGCCATCATCAGATACGGCGTGCTCGACACCGGATTGGCTACGCTAACAATCCTCATCCTTGCCCTCACTAGAGGATTGGTTGGTTGGTTTTTCTGGGTATCGGCCATGCTCACAGCGTTTTTCTGTGTTTCTTTCATCGTAGCCATGCCGCAGCGCGAGTAAAGATGAAGGTGTTGGAGAACATCGAGCTGCTGTATGAGGCGGGCGCGGAGTAGCGTAGACGGCAGGGGGAGCCGGGCCATGACTCGGCTCCCCCTGTCTCTCAATCGCCAAAGGTCTCCTGGGCTCTGTTGAGAAACGCCCCCTCGGTGGGAGTCCCCAACTTGTTGGGGGTCTTCTCGACAACAGACCAACAGCCTGGTGGGCACAACCCGAACAAGACTTCGGCCAGCTCAGTCGAGCCGTTCGGGACTCCGGCGCTCCGGATTGGTAGAAAATCAAATCGCTGCCGCATCGTCCCGCGGCCATCGTGAGGTGCATCTATGCCCACATCAATCGAGTACGCCTCATTCCTTATCCGGGTGTGGCGTCACCAGGACCCGGAGCGGGGAGAGCCAACCGCCGACTGGTGCGGTGAGGTCGAGCACATCCAGACGGGAGAGCGCTGGACCTTCGGCAGCCTGGACGAGCTGCTGGGCTTCCTGCGCCGGCAGGCGGAGGAGCCGGAGGTGCTGGGCCGGCCGGCGGGCGAGTAAGCCTAAATTCGCCGCAGATCGTGGACATCATGCGGGTGGCAACCTGCCGGGGGGACGTTGTGTGGCCGCCTGGCTATTTTGCGGTGATGCACGCCAGCGCCTGGCGCACAGGGAGGAAACGCTCGCCCGGCCATAGCCAGGCCGCGTCAATCCACAAGCCGGGCACGGCGACGGAGCGGAGGATGCCCTTCTCATCAGGCATGACGGGGACGAAGCGCGTGCCCCCCGGCTCGGTCGGGATAGGCCGCAGTTGATAGAACTCGGTGCCAGCCGGCCCGTAGGGGTCAATCAGCCACAACTCGCGCACGCCGGCCCGCTCGTAAGCCCGGAACTTGGGGCCGCGATCGTAACCGATGGTGCCGGCCGAGAGGATCTCGATGACCAGATCGGGCGCGCCGAAGACCCCTTTGGGCTGGATGATGTCCCGCCGCTCCCTGGCCACGAAGAGGATGTCCGGCCCGGGGGCTTGATCAATTTCTAGCTCCACGGGGGTACGAGACCCAAGCACCTCGCCCAAGTCATGCTCTTCAACGTAGAGGCATAAGAGAGTCAGCAGGAAGTTCTGCAATCGTTCATGAGCGACGAGCGGGGGAGATTGCACAATCATCACCCCGTCAATGAGTTCGGCTTTTTGGTCTTCGGGGGCGTAGCGGAAGAACTCCTGGGAGGTCATCCGCTCAGCCACCTCAACGCGGGAAAACACTGCCATCAGAGCACCTTAACCTGCACCAACTTGAAGTTCAGGACGCTTGAACTCGTCTGGAAATCACAGCTTGAGCGAATTATAAGTCAGACTGCGGGTTCTTGCAAGTTCCAGGTTCAATTCGGGTTTTTGGGCCCGCTGCCCTTTCAACTGGCTGACCCCGGCGTGTTCAGATGGCCCGGCCTCTCGTTTGAACCGATTGCCGGCTAGTGGATATTGAGGCTGCCTTGCTTGCAAAACGAAAGGAGAAGTTCCAATGAAAGGCAAGAAACTCTTGACCGGCTTATTGGCAGTGGGTGCGGTAGCCGCCTTGTTGGTGGTCACGTCGGCTTTGGCTGGCTCACCGACGCAAGGTTCTGAAGCCACTGGCCTGGCTTTGACCGGCACGGTCGCCAGCAAGATCAGCTATCAGGGCCGGCTGACCGACGCGGCCGGCAACCCGCTCACCGGCAGCTACAACTTGGTCTTCCAGCTCTGGAACGACGCCACGGCCGGCAGCCAGGTAGGGAGCGACATCGTGCGGAACAACGTCCCCGTCAGCAATGGCCTGTTCACCGTTGATCTGGACGTGCCCCAGAGCGCCTTCAACGGCCAGGCCCTGTGGCTGCGCATCCAGGTCAACGGGCAGTGGCTCACGCCCCGGCAGGAGTTGCTCCCCGTGCCCTACGCCCTGAGCCTGCGGCCCGGAGCGCGGATAGAGGGCAACAGCACTGACGCCATTGCCTCGGTGGTCAACCAGGCGCTGGGGGTGGCCCTCTACGCTCAGGGGGCTGCGATGGGCGTCGAAGGTGTTGGGATGACCGGCGTGCGCGGGGAGGGTGACGTTGGCGTGCGCGGGGAGGGCATGACCGGCGTCCGGGGTCAGAGCGAGGGCGGCTACGGCGTGATTGGGGTCACGAACGCGCCCATGACGGCCACCGCTGCGGCCGGCGTCTACGGCGAGAGCATGAACGTCTACGGTGTCGAGGGCCGGAGCCAATTCGGCATCGGCGTCTTCGGTCATTCTTATGGTGGGTTCGGAGCCGGCGTCGGTGGTTCTGGCGTGACCGGGGTGTTCGGCACCGGCGGGGTGTTGGGGGTATCCGGCTACACCGAGAGCGACGGCGGCACCGGCGTGGCGGGCACCGCCACCGGCTACGACGGCAAAGGCGTGGAAGGCAACGCCCAGTTCGGCACCGGCGTGCTCGGCAGCGGCGAGATCGGCGTGAAGGGCACCAGCTCCGTAGGTTATGGGGTCTGGGGAGAGGGTGCCACGGGGGTCTATGGCACCAGCCAAAGCGGCTACGGCGTCTGGGGTACGAGCGCCAGTGGCACCGCTGTGGTCGGTGAAGGCAGGGTCGGCGTGAAAGGGACCAGCTCCACAGATTATGAATTCGGCGTAGAGGGCGAAGGTTTCAACGGTGTGTATGGACGAAGCACCTCCGCCGACGGGTGCGGTGGCTGTTTCGTCAACCTGGATGGCGGCATTGCCCTCTATGCCTACGGAAATGGGGGCGCAGCTAGCAGGGCTGCCCTGCGCGTAGACAACTCTAAGAGCGGTAACGGCATGGCCGCTTATCTGACCAATAACAGCGGTTACGCCACCGCCCATCTGCAGAACTCCGGTAATGGCGAGGTGTTGGTCCTCCAGTCCAATGGGGGCCGATTCATTCGGGCTGTAGATGCCAGTTGGGATGCCAAGTTCCGCCTGGAGGGTAATGGCAATGCCTACGCTGATGGGGCCTGGTACGGCGGCGGTGCTGACTTCGCCGAGATGCTGCCGGCGGCCGAAGAGCTGCAGCCGGGCGATGTGCTGGTCATCGGCCCGGACGGAACGCTGCTTCTCTCCAGCGAGCCTTACCAAACCAGCGTGGCCGGGGTTTACTCCACCCAGCCCGGCTTCGTGGGCGGCCAGCCGGTAGAAGGAGAAATCGCTGGCACAATTCCTCTGGCCGTCGTGGGCATGGTGCCGGTGAAGGTCTCGGCGGAGAACGGGCCCATTCGCCCCGGCGACTTGCTGGTTACATCCTCCACCCTCGGCTACGCCATGAAGGCCGGCCCCAATCCACCGCAGGGCACGGTCATCGGCAAGGCGCTGGAAGGGCTGGATAAAGGCACCGGCATGATCAAGATGCTCGCCACACTGCAATAGGAGGTGCCCTGTGAGGAAGCAAATAACAATCCTGCTCGTCACCTGCGCCTGGCTGTTGCTGAGTGGCATGACCCTGACGCGATCGGCAGCCGGGTTCGACCTCTGGTGGCACGCCGTCGCCGGCGGGGGCGGCCGGTCGGCCTCGGCCAGCTACGCCGTGGGCGGCAGCCTAGGCCAGCCGGCTGCCGGTGTGCTGAGCAGTGCCGGCTTCCGGCTGAGTGCCGGCTTCTGGCCGGGCGTCTTGGAGCCGCTGCCAACAGGGACGCCTACCCCGTCGGCCACACCCTCGCTCACACCCACCCCCACTCCGTCGCCGACGGTCACTGGCTCGCCGTCACCTACGGCCACCAGCACCCCGACGGTCACGCCCACCGGGCCGCCGGGCCTGGTCGTCAACACCACCAACGACGTGGACGACGGGGCGTGCAACGTGGCCCACTGCTCCCTGCGCGAGGCCCTCGCAGCCGTGGGTAGGCATCCTGGCCCGGACACCGTTACCTTCAACATTCCCACCACGGACCCCGGCTACAACCCGGCGACAGGGGTCTGGACCATCCGCCCCAACAACACCGGTTACAGTGTCTGGGCGGACACAACCGTAGATGGCACGATCGGGACGGCGTTGGCCAGCCTGGAGTCCGCCACGCGGCCGGGGATTGAGATTGATGGCACCACCCTGGGCCAGTTGGGCTATACCGGCTTGCGGCTGTACGAGGGTGTCACGCTGCGCGGCCTGGTGGTCAATCACTTCCAGTACGGCATCTGGGTGGCCAGCGCCAACGTGACCGTCGAAGGCTGTTATGTGGGTACCGATCCCACGGGGACATCGGCCAAGCCGAACGGGGCAGACGGGATCCTGCTGGCTAACGGAGCGACGGGCGCGGTCATTCAAAGCAACCTGGTCTCGGGAAACAACGGGAGTGGTATCCGGATGTTCGGTGATGCCACCACCGGCAACACGCTGCGTGACAACCGCGTCGGCACCAACGCCGCCGGAACGGCAGCCCTGCCCAACAACTACGATGGTATCCAGTTGCAGGCTGGCGCTCACGACAACGTCATCGAAGGGAATCTGGTCTCCGGGAACGGCGGAACTGGTGTCCACCTTTTAGATGCCGGGACGAACCATAACATCATCCGCAGTAACCGTATCGGCATAGATGAGGGTGGGACGGCGGCCCTGCCCAATGGGAGCTTCGGCGTGGCCTTGTTCAACGGGCCACAGAACAACGTGATTGGATCAGGCAACCTGGTGGCCTACAACGGCCTGGACGGGGTGCTGGTAGACGGTAGCGGCAGCTTCACCAGCACCGTGGGCAACACCATCACCGCCAATAGCATCACCCAAAACGGACGCCGGGGCATCTGGAATTTCCGCGGAGGCAACGCAGAGCTGGCACGGCCGACCATCACCGCCGTCTCCGCCACCCAGGTCTCCGGCACCGCCTGCCCAGGCTGCACCATCGAGATCTTCTCCGACGCCGCCGACGAGGGCGCGATCTACGAGGGGACCACCACGGCCAACGCCGCCGGCAACTGGACGTTCAACAAGCCCGGCGGGCTGAGCGGCCCGTACGTGACGGCCACGGCCACCGATGGTGCCGGCAACACCTCAGAGTTCTCGGCGCCCGTCAGCCTGGCTCAGGTGACGGCCACAGCCACAGCCACCCGGACGCCCACGGCCACCCGGACGCCTACTGCGACGTCTACCGTCACCCGGACGCCTACTGAGACATCTACCATCACCCGGACACCCACCGTAACGGCCACGTCCACCGCCACTCGGACACCCACGGCCAGTCCAACCAGAACCGTCACGGTGACGCCTACGGCGACCTCGGCCACGCCCACGCTGGTGCCGTACCTCTACCTGCCGCTCATCCAGCGAGGTGTGACGGCCGGGCAGTCGCAACGGTGAGGGGGGAAAGACGGGATCATTGCTGACGCGGCGATGTAGGGACTACTTCAGCCGCTAGAAGTACAAGGGGCGCTGGGTAGACAACCAGCGCCCCTTGACAATAGCCTCGAGCTAAAGTTCACGACTGAGCAGCCTATGAGCTGCCAGTTGGGTGAGTAGAGCGGCCAGCTTTCAGCGAATGTAACTTGTATACTAGACCCGAACCTTAACAACCTCGAATAGCTTGCCAAATGGCGCCAGGGATGGTATGCTATCTCCTGGGAGGGCAAGGTG